>Ga0209589_1002190_pt1 | contig 33516 bp, 14 predicted proteins | sample CowpeawhiteBW_FD_187525 | JGI IMG/M metagenome (GOLD analysis project Ga0209589, IMG submission 187525) | Root nodule microbial communities of legume samples collected from California USA - Cow pea white BW (SPAdes) (version 2) | ecosystem: Host-associated > Plants > Roots > Nodule | place: USA...
GTGATTCCAAAATATAAAAGTTATTTTTTCGGAATGAATGTTTGGAAGACATTTTCAGATAAAAAATACTTTTCAGAATAACTGTTCTGGAATATTAAAAGAATGTCTTCTCTTAAATGGTGAATCTGGAAGGTATATTTTGCAATTCACGATTTGGACTTCATTTCATTTGACCTCAATGTCTGAGTGGTGCCTACCACTAATTAAAATGAAAAAGGAGTGGAAAGTGAGTCCAGAGAAAAGCATTTGGGTATTTTATTGGTGGGAAAAATGGATTGGAGAAAGGGGATGCAAGGGAGGTAGGTAGGTGTAGGTGATAACATCCTATTTTTTAGAATTTTTCCTTTTTAAAAGTTTTGTTTTAGTTTAAACAAATATGTTTATTTTTTATTTAACTAATTTTTGTTGTTTTCTAATGAAAATTTAGTTTTCAGAAAAATGTGATAAATAGTTTGATTTTAAGAGTATTTTATTGCATTTAGATTCATTCTGATTGTGTAGCAGTTCTTAGAAACATGGCCTTTCTTCATTCAATAATTGCAAAAAATGAATGACATATCATTTGGCTCACTTTTGGAAAAGAAAAAAGAAAACTTTTGGCTTTCTTTTCAAAAATAGGGTTGTAACCTAGTCCAACCTTTCCAAAAAAAAAAAAAATTAGAGCCAAGAATAGCTTCTAGGTTTGCTTTCCTTCTTATAAACTTGATTTTTCAAAATAGTGCACTTTTCACATGGTTTTGTAGCCAACTGATTTTCAAAAAAATAGGTTGAATTACTGTAAATTATGTCCAGGTGTTTGAAATCAGTTTTTAAATCAACTACTTATGATTCTAGCTGATTAACTATGTTTTCTAACCAACTCCTTAATCCTTGTAATCGATTGTTTATGACAACAATTTTGTTTTCTTCACTATGCAATTCTTCAAAGTCTTGCAACAATTAATTATAGTCATTCTTGTCTTTTGATGGTAGAGAACTTACTTGACTTGATGAAGATGATTCATATCCAACCGTGAGGCACAAGTTTGCTTCTTCACTTTCATCTTGTGATGAGTTACTTGTTGAATCATCATTGTCTTCGCAAGCTATGTAGGCACGTCTTTCCTTGGCCTTTTTCTCCTTTTTCCTGTCACCACTCTTCTCATTCTCTTGTTAATGTTTGGACATTCAATTTTGATATGTCCTTGTTTTCCACAATTATAATAAGAGAAACTAGGAGTATTACTTGAAGAGTTTTGTTTAGAATTGTACCTCTTTTAATTACCTTTGTTGCCTTTCCTCTTGAGATACTTTCCAAACCTCTTAACTAGTAGATTCAAGTTCTCATTGTCACTTGATTCAGCCACCTCCTCCTCGAGTTCATCACTCTTTTTGATGCTAGTTTTCAAGGTTATAATCTTCACCTTTTTCTATCTTGACTCTTGCTCATTTAACCTTTGCATCTCAATTTCATGTTCCCTTATACCTAACAATGTAGTTGTGGTCATGGTGGATAGATCTCTTGATTCTGAGATGATTGTGACCGTAGGTTGCCAACTCCTATCAAGACACTTTAATACTTTGATGTTTAGCTCCTCTTTATCAAACTCCTTTCCCAAGCCTATAAGATGGTTGACAATTTTTGTGAATCTCTTTTGTACTTCAGCTACAAATTCTCTTTGTTGCATCTTGAACAGTTCATATTCTTGGATCAAAGCATGCTTCCTTGCTCTCTTCACATTATTTCTTCCCACATGTCTTTTGCACTTTTTCATTGAGATACTCTAAAGAACTCATCCATGTTCAATGAAGATGTAAGGATATTCTTGGATGTACAATCATATTGGGCACTCCTTCTTTCCTCCCCTGTCCATAGATGCCATGGCTTGTCAACCTACTTATTTTCAACATCATGCTTAGGAATGTAAGGTTTATTCACAATTGCATCCCAAAATACCTTGGTCAATTGATAAAATGAAAATTCATTCTAATTTTCTAAAACAGATATTAATACCACTAAACATACGTGGCCTATGAATAAAAGCACATTCTACAAAAGGAAGCTTGTTTTCATCCATTTCAAAATGTTTTAGGTTCAAACTTGAATAAATTTCAAGAACCTTGCTCTAGATACCAATTGTAATAATGAAATGGTTGGTTTAGCCAAGAAGAAGGGGGTTGAATTGGCTTTATAAAACTCTTTGAAAGCTTAAGAACCATTTTCTTTGAATCAGATTGACCACGCAATCAGAAAATAAAAGTTGCAAGACAGAACACTTTGAACTGACTAAAACAAAAAAGAACAAGTTAATTTGTTCATACAATATGAATCAACATATTAAAATATGAAAACAATCGACTAAAATTCTGGAAAATTATGAAGAAATTTGAAATGCACAAAACTCACGCAAACAACATGCTTTTTCAATTAAGATAGTTCCTATCAATATATCCAACTTGATTACATTACCAGGAAATGTAAAAACACATGCACACTTAACAAAAATTGATTTGTTTGGTTTCCTTTAGATTTTATAGATGAACAAGATAAGGAAAAAAAGATCACACACTTGTTTTTATGCTAGTTCACTCAATCACAAATCTACATCCAGTTTACCAAGACAACTTTAGCCTAGTTTTCAACTATTACCAAAATTTTTACAAAATCACACCAAGATTACACTTTTGAATAAAGCAAACACCAATTTTTTGAATCCCACAAAAATCTTATCCCCAACACTAAGAATCCCACTTACAAACCTAGAATCACACCAGGAACACTACATAGGCACAAGAACAATAAAACCTGATGAAGGCTCTCCCTAACCAACCAAACACATGTTCTTCAAGCCTCAACCAAGCCAAAATGCCTCCAAGATCAACCAAGATCTTCAATCTACAGCTGCAACTATGTGATTCAAAGAGAGAAAGTTTTCCATAAGTGTATGACTAGTTTTCGCATTCATGAAAAGTCTCAAATTGTACCTCATCTCTCTGAAAACCAGCTTATATAGCTCAGTCATAAGTGAATTCAACAGGTTGATTTGTCCATATAATCTGTTAATTTCACTTGACTTAAGTGAAATCAGTCGATTGAAAAATAGTTCAACTGATTGAATACATTCATACCAAAACTATATGTAGCAAGCCTTTTAATCTATTATAAAAACTTATTTTAACAAATTGAAAAGGCCACACAAAGACTAAAAGGACATCTAACCTATGTCATATAGTTTACAAATACAATACAACATATAAACTTCATGATCTTCACTTCATTTCCAGATTCAACAAACACGAAACTTGATCATGAATGCATCTTTATCAATTCTTCATTAGCCTCATGTGATCTCATGCACTTGTGTAATTAAATCCTTGCACCAAGGTCACTTGTGCTAATAGTTGACGCCCCTTCCATCTCTAGTGTAATAGTTATAGTAATTTGCATTGCCACGGTTGAATTCAAACAGCTGGATCAGGTGATGCGACAGTTCAGGTTCAAACAAAACATCCTTTCTAACCTGTTAACCTTGATCAAGCTCACATGGATGATTTGAGAAGAAGAAATGACAGAGAACTGGTCGACATATCGTAAGTGATGGATCGTAATCTGGAATGACCAACATAATCGTGTCATTCAAGGAACACCATTCACTAGAAATGGTCATTTGTGTGATATTACATCATTCATGTTGTGGAACATAAACCACATTATCCGCTACATATCTTCGTCTCAACAATCTTCCAACGACAAGGTAAGCTTACGTTTAATACAATATTTACCAAACGTTATTTCTCAACCCTCGACTAGGTTGATATTTGAAAAGTTTTCTTAGATCTCTAATGTATTTTTCATCTTATCACCCTTAATTATACATTTATTTTTCTTTGTGCGATTTCATTCAATGGTCTTTCAAATTGTTTCTAAGACACACATTTGATCTTTTTTTAAAATATTTTTATTTGTTATTTTTTTTATCATGTAGAATACTATTTTGATAGTTTTTTATATAATTATTTTTATTTTCTGACTCATTATCATACATGTAATTTTATCACTATAATTGTATAAATAAATTTTATTTACTAAAATATAATAATTTAATGTAATTGTCATGAATCTTTTTTTCACCATCCAACTTATGTTGAAGTTCAAAAGATGAAAGATCTATATTATTAGTTTAATCTTTGTTCTTTATGTCATTTTAATCAAGTGATATATTATAACTTTTACTAATGTATAAAAAAAGAGATTTCGTTATTGTAAGACCCAGGAAATTTAAATAATTAAATTAATAATTATTTAATAAATACGGATAGGGGAAGCCTTTATGACACTTAATGTTAATTGTTGTGATGTGGAAAAGTACTAACTCAAATGGTTGAGAATACTTAATTGTGTGAAACGTAGTATATTTGAATGATAGACGTGATAATATAATTCTAAAATTTTAGGAATTATCACAAATGTGAATTGGTTGAATTGGTTGTGCAATTAACTTGGTAATTGATGGGTTGTAGGTTCAGACCTTGATGAGAACAAATTAATCTCTTTATTTTTGCTATAATACTTGTGGTCTGAATGTGAAAGGGTGGGAAAGCCCTAGAGGTAATGGGCAACCAAGGTAGTTGGAAAAACAGTCCATAATGGCTTATGAAATGTAATAATAGACAGTAAAAAGCCAATTTTCGTTTTATTTCTTTTTACCACAATTAGGAGCCATATAAAAAGGGAGAGTTAGGCTATTAGAAGGGTTATGGAAGTCTGAAAAATTAGAGTGAGAAAGGATAACGAATTTTGAGTGCGAAAGCGAATTGGGATTGAGAGCAAAGCGGTGGTGGTTGAGAGAGCAAAAAGGGAGGGTTCTAGCTATTACAAAGTCAAGGTTAGGCAACCTTTTGAAGCAAAGATTCACAGGTTAGGGGAGCTCCTTTTCTATGCAACTATATGTTTATTGAGATGAATTTCGTGTATAGTGTAATGAGCAATAATTATATACCTTTTGCATGTGAATTGTTTAACAACATGCTGCGAATTGGGGTGTGGGGTTGTTTTGTTGTGATGTGATAAAACCCTTATGGGTTTGTATGGAAATTATGGATTTATGTACTGATGATGTGTAAGGTATGATTTTGTATTTTTAGGTGACTAATTGGTGTCTGAATCATGCGTACAATGTTGTAATCTAAGATGTTTTGGTTAGCATGGTAGAATGGGGTTTTTGGCATGTTGGGATAGGTTTCTGCGTGCATTACAGGGGGGATAAGTGATACTCTCGCTCAAGCTACCTAGGCTCGCCTAGGCGAGAATAGCAGGAAGAAATTTTGAATTGTGTCTACATATCTAGCTCAGGCGAGAGCAGCTCGCCTAGGCGAGGATTCGCAAAAGGGTGAGTTTGTGCTTGAGGGTCTCGCCTAGGCGAGGAAACCATGTTTTGAGCGACAAAGTCCCTCGCTCGGGCGAGAGGTACTCGCCTAAGCGAGAAATCAGGGTAGATGCATGTGTGTTCTGCTGTTTTGGCCGCCTAGGCGAGAGAGGTTGTGTTGAACGAAGAGAGGCCTCGCATAGGCGAGGTGAGCTCACCTAAGCGAGACTTAGTACGTAATGTTGGTAAGGCTTCTAGCTTGAGCGAGACAGGCCTGGTCACTTAAGCTAAGGCTTCTAGCCCAAGCGATTTTAGTGCAGTTTATGTGTATTGTTTGTACACTTTGATGAACCATGGATCAGGAGATGCTGTGCCATGAGCGGGTAGGTTCATGGATGGTGGATAACATGTGATGGTATGAGCGGGTAGGTTCATACTCAATTACTCTCCTGTGGGGATACGAGCGAGGTAGGTTCGTATGTTCCGTGCTCACAGTTGAGAGATGTTGCGTGCGGGGAGGTACGTAGCTTGTGGATCACATGTGTTGGACTACGGGTGGGTAGGTCTGCAAAGTAGGACTACGAGCGGGGAGGTTCGTAGAGGCACGACCACGAGCAGACAGGTTTGTTTGAGGATTAGGAATCCTGAGTCCATGACTAACCTTGTTGTATGTTAGTAGTTGAAAAGCCTTGGGGCGTGTTGAGAATGTAACCAAGATGTAATTATGATAATAAGATTGGGTATTTTCTATTATTTAAAAGGTTAAATATGTTTTTGGTCCCTCAAGTTTCAGTGAAATTTGGAATTGGTCCCTCTTCAAAACTTTTAACCAATTTAGTCCTTCATCTTTAAAAATGCGTGAATTTAGTCCTTTTAACCAAATTTGTTAAGTTTATTTGACGTTTCAAGCGCATTTCATGATAATATTTGAATTGTTTACACCGTTTGACACATTTTCACTTCAATGTTAGTGCAAATATTATCATAAAATGCATTTAAAATGTCAAATAAACTTAACAAAGTTTGGTAAGAAGGACTAAATCCACGCATTTATAAAGATGAATGACTAAATTGGTATAAAGTTTCGAGGAGGGACTAATTCCAAAATTCGCTGAAACTTGAAGGACCAAAAACATATTTAACCCTTATTTAAATTATGTGATTTTTGTATATATTGTTGAGCTCACCCTTTCTGTCTGTGCTTGGCGATGTTCGTGTAATTTTACACGGGAGCAGTTGATGATACAGGTAATGCTGCTAACACTTGAGATGGAGAGAGGGACAAGCTGGGAATTAGAGTTAGGGATTTACTATGCTTTAAAGTTTTATTTGGAACTTGTAATAGCTTTTGGAATTATTTTTCTTTATTAAATGATTGTCGCATTGAACATTAAATTTTGTTTTATTCCCGCGGTGGAAATTAATAAAGCTACGATGTTCAAGCTTCTTCTTTTTTTATCTTTAAATATTTAATTAAGTAATATCTTTTATGGATCTTACAGTTATAATTTAAAAAATTGAAATAAACAGACATTTAAAATATTTTTTAATTTGAATATTTATTTTACTTTTATGTTTTTTAAAAGATATTTTTAAAGTTTAACAAATAAGTTTTTTAAACGTTTGCAAATTTAAAAAATGTTTTGGTTCTTATAAAATTTTGATTTGGTATTCTATTTTGAAATGCATACAATTATAATTTCTTTCTAAATATTTGATATTGAAGAGACAACCATCCTTTTAATATTGAATATTTGATAATATTATATTTCCTTTACTGTAATTATTCTATATAAATTAATTACTTTATATTGAAACATTACGAAAGAGGGTACATGTACGAGTATATACCCCTTATGCAACAAAGATAGGGATGGGTCAAACTTTGATACCCATTGAGTTTAGGTATGAGGATGAAGATGATTTTTTTTCTCTGGGGATGGGTATGGGATAGTGAAACCAGTCCTCACCCTTCTTCGTTGTCATCCCTAGTTGTAAAGTAGCAATGATCATGAACTCAAAATAAAGATAGAAATGTGACCCAGATAAAAAAAGGGGTGTTGGGATTAGATTTCACTTTGTTGTTCTTATTCATGATTACTGTTTCATTGATTTATCAACATTCATTTATTGATTTGGAAGTACACTAATGTAATCTTGGGCCCATGTTTGGGTCACTAAGACCTAAAGACATCAGTTTGATGTCTCACTGTTAAACTCGCCTCTAGTCCTATTAAAGGTCAACAAAACGGAGTTCCTCCCTAATGTAGTAAAGGAATGAGGACTTGGGTCAAATCTAAGGAAATGGTGCCTATTAAGTTTATTTTCTACAATTTAACCTTGCTAAAGATAATATAAAAATAATGCAAAGGGGGAAATAAAATAAAATCAAGAAATTTCAAAATTACATAAACTAAAACTAATTTAAAATGCATGGTGGAAACACTAAATTATGATCTGCAGGAATGATGCATAATGCAGAACATGGAACCTAATGGGATGATGAATTGAAATTGATATGGAAAATAGAAAAATCTTTGTGAATGGTTCATGCGTGAGCATAGTCAAAATAATGTAGTGCATAAATTGACTTAACATGACATAAATTTTACTACACCAGAACAAAAATTATGAAAAGGCTAACTAACCTGAACTACTCATGTATGTGTAGAATTATATGTTATGCTCAATCTAGGAGTGATAAGGAAAAATGGATAATGCTTTATACTACTATAGAAAAAGGATAAAACTTAAAATCATAACCTATATCTAACCACTAGAAAGGTGACAACATGGAAAGCTAACTAATGTAGATGCAGGATACAAATGACACCGTTTCAGTGGAATACTGTAAACACATAACAGGTTGTGTGAATTTTTACAAATTTTCTATTGAAAATTGTAAAAATAGGGTCTTTTAATTCTTAAATTGCGTTTGCCGGGAGTCGAACCTAGGTCTATTGCTTGGAAGGCAATTATCCTAACCGTTGGACTACAAACGCTTGACTCTGTTTTATTAGTATGAGTGAAATAATACTTTATGTTAAACAAAATTTATATTTGTTATCCAAAAACCTTTATATTTTTAACTATTTCTTTATCACTTCATGATACAACTATTATCTTCTTTCAAACTCTGGCACTCATGGCTTGGCCATGCTTCCACATTAATTGTTAAGAAAGTTTTCAATATGTGTAATATTTCCTATTGCAAAAACTAGGGGTGATCATGGATTGAATTTTTAATGATCCAATTCACATCCATTTTACATCCAGATAATTGGATTAGATTTTTTATCCAAATCCATTTTTTTCAGCAAAACAAGTTTGGATTTTTTTTTAAAATCCGGCCAATTTTTTTTAGCAAACTTAGCCTAATACGGCCAAATTTCAGCTAGAGCCGACTCGACCGAATATGGCCAAATTTTCTTTCAAGGCCTACTCGGCCAAATTTCAGTCAAGGATGACTTTAATGAATTCGTCGGTTGGGGATGACTGGACTGAATACGGAAAAATTTTGGTTAGAACCGACTCGGTTGAATATGAACAAATTTCATCCAAGTTTGACTCAACTGAATATCGCTAAATTTAGGTCAGGGATGACTCGATCAAATGTAGGTCAAGGCCAAGTTGACTAAATTTCGATCTTTGTTGTGTCTTTTAATATGTTAAAATATTTTTCAACAAGTTAAATGGTGTCTTTTAATCTTTTGAATGGATTTTTAATAGATTAAAAGGTTAGTTGTAGTAGTCTCAACTCAAACTTATTCAATCAGTTGATTTATTTTGTAATTGACTAATTTCACTTAAGTTAAGTGAAATGAACTAATTCAATTGAAAATCAACCTGTTGAATTTCGTAACAGTTTGACTATAAGAGTTGTATTTTTCGAAAGAGATGGTGCAAGACCATTTATTACCGTGAAACCATTCTCTCTCTTTCGTGATCATATGGATTGGAGTCGGTAAAGATTGATCTTGGATCAATTCTTGGAGCATTTTACTTGGTGTTTGAAGCTTGGAGAAGGTGGTTGGGGTTTGATCTCTCTTAACCTTTGTGGTTGTGCTTGGTAGTTTTCCAGGTCTGCAAGAGGTGTCTTGCTATCCTGGTTTGATTCTTGTGTGATTCAAGAGCCTTTTGTGTGTTTTTGCATATTTTGAAAGTGTAGGGGTATAAACTTTGTAAATCTTTTGAAATAGTGCAAAGTCAGGCTTGGGTTGCCTTGACAAACTTGATGCAACTTAGGTTTGACTGAACTAGTATAAAAATCTTGTGCATTGCTCTTTTCTCTAACCCTTCTCTCTTGCATTCCAATTTAAAATTTAAGGAAGGGTTAAATATGTTTTTGGTCCTTCAAGTTTCAGTGAAATTTGCAATTAGTCTCTCATCAAAACTTTTCACCAATTTGCTCCTTCATCTTTAGAAATGTGTGAATTTAGTCCTTTTAATCAAATTTTGTTAAGTTTATCTAACGTTTCAAGCGCATTTCATGATAGTATTTGAATATTTACATCGTTTGAACCATTTTCGCTTCAATGCTAATTCAAATATTATCATAAAACGCATTCGGGACTTCAAATAAACTTAATAAAATTTGATTAAAAGGACTAAATCCACACATTTCTAAAGATGAAGGACTAAATTGGTCAAAAGTTTCGATGAGGGACTAATTGCAAATTTCACTTGAACTTGAGGGACCAAAAACATATTTACTCCTTTAAGAAATTATGATCTAAACTATCTTTTTGACATTCTTGTGAGATATAGTGTTATCTACAGCATTGATCATGTTTGTATAACCCATTGCAACCTATCTTGACTAATCTTTAATATTGTTCTTGCTTTAAAGCACAAATTCGCATTTCTACATTTTTCTAGTATTTTAGTCTATTGTTTTTGTGATTCAATTGCTTGATTATATCAATACTGCATATGTTTAGTAAAATCAATCGGCCAACTCTGTTTTTGATCGGTTGAAAGTGTCCAGTCCAGGAATGTTTGCATCCATACTTGGTGATCAAATTGATTCAATTAAAAACTATTTTAGACTTTTAAAAGTCACCCTATTTTTTAGCTAGTCAACTCAACTCCCCCCTTTCTTGGCATTTCAACCATTTCAAAACTTGGAATTGGTATCTAGAGCTAGGTACTTGAAATTTGCTCAAGTAAGATCCTAAATTTGTCTTTGAACTACTTGAAATGGCTGAAAACAAGCTCCCGTATGCTGAAGGTGCCTTCATTCATAGACCCTCTATGTTTAGTGGCACTAATTACTAATTTGGAAAATTAGGATGAAAATCTTTATTGAATCAATAGATCAAGGGATATGGGATGCAATCATAAATGGACACTACACTCCCAAGCATACTATTGAAAATGTGCATGTTGATAAGCCTTGGACTCAATGGATAGAGGAAGAGAGCAGAAGAGCTCAATATGATTGCAATCCTAAGAATATCCTCATGTCATCTATGAATATCGATGAGTTTTTTCCTGTTTCACAATGCAAGAGTTTCAAGGAAAGATGGAAGGTGCTTGAAGTGACTCATGAAGGAACCAATGACGTGAAGAAAGCAAGGAAGCATGCCTTGGTTCAAGAGTATGAGCTATTCAAGATACAACAAGGAGAGTCTATAGTGAAAGTACAAAAGAGATTCACTCACATAGTCAACCATCTCATAGGTTTGGGTAAGGAATTTGACAAAGAGGACTTAAACATCAAGGTGTTGAAGTGTCTTAATAGATCTTGGAAACCAAAGGTCATGACTATCTAAGAAACAAGAGACCTATCCATATTGACTACAACTGCATTGTTTGGCAAGCTAAGGGAGCATGAGAATGAGATGCAAAGGCTAAATGAGCTAGAGTCAAGTGAGAAAAAGGTAAGGCACATAGCCTTGAAGAATAGCACCAAGAAGAATGATGATCCCGAGGATGAGGTCGTTGAATCAAGTGATAATGAGAACTTGAATCTTCTTGTCAAAAGGTTTGGGAAGTATCTCAAAAAGAAAGGTAGCAAAGGTAATCTCAAGAGGTACACTTCCAAACGAAATTAGTCAAATTCTTCTAATTTCACTTGTTATAATTGTGGAAAACAAGGATGTAAGACCTGAGAAAAATTTAAATAATTAAATAAATAATTATTTAATAAATGTGGGTAGTAGGAGCCTTTATGACATTTAATGCAGATTGTCATGACATGGAAAAGTACTAGCTCAAATGATTGAGAGTGCTTTATCATGTGAGAGGAGTTGGGTTCAAGTCCTATGTATGTCAAATTGTATATTATTTTAATATATGTATTATTTTAATGATATGATTGAACGTGAGTAGTGATAATGTAATCCTAAAATTATAGGAATTATCATAAAACATGAATTGGTTGAATTGGTTGTGCATCGACTTTATAATTGAGTGGTTATAGGTTCAAACCTTGTTAAGAACGAAACTAAACTCTCTTTTTGCCAAATTTTATTTTGACTTGAATATTAAAGGGCGGAGAAAACCCTTGCTACAAGAAGGGCAGCCTAGTGGGCTAGAAAGGCAGCCACTAATGGTCCTTGAATGACCATTAACACCTAATTCAAGTCATTTTTCGTTTTGATGTCATTAGTAAGCTTAAGGCTTAATTAATGGTCTCATTAAGGTGGTTTTTAGGAGAAGAAAGAGAGAAAAAGTGAGGGAGCATTGAGTGAACAAAATTGACAGAGAGAAAAAGAGTCTAAAAGTAGCGCTTGGGTGAATTAAATCTGAACATCAAAGGCATTAGAGAAGAGAAAAAGGTTGGGTTATTCGTGGCACAAGAGAAGTCTTGAAATCTTTCCAATTGAACAAGAATTGTCCAAGTTAGGGGAGTTCTTTTATATGTATGAAATTTCTGTGATTATTTTCATATTGTAATGTATGCAAATGATAACCTGTATGATCACAAGCCTGATGTTTTCGTGTTTCTGGGAAAATTCCCAGAAATCGCCTAGCGGCTTTGAATGTGCTGTCAGGCGACGCATGAGTGCTAACCCAATTCTGGGTTTTCGAGATGAACCACATGGCGGTAAGGGTGTTTTATCTGGAATTGTTATGTGCATGATGCGAATTCATGAAAAGTATGAAATTTTGAATGATGATGTGTGTGTACGAGTGTTGGGGTTGAATGGAATACATTCATTTGCTATCACATTGTTAGGGTTGGAAGATTGGCCATTGATTCGAGTTCTTGAGTATAATCAGGATGAAATTCCGACTGTAAAGTCTTAGTGGAAGCAGATAGAAAACGAGAGACCAGAATTCGGGCTGAGTTTCATGTAAGGAATTTGATCGAAAGGAGAATTTGGGGGTTGGGTTGTGTTATTGCTGTGAAAGAGATATGGGCTTGCCCAAAATGCTATGTGTCGCTTGGCGGCGAGAGTGGGTTCACCAGGCGATAGGCGGGGCAACAATGCCAAATGATGTTTTAATTGATTGTGCGCGTTATGGGTTCTGTGAGAGAAATTGAAAATGATGTACTTTTCATTTCAATCGACTGATTATATCAATCTTAGCTTCATGATGTACTTTTCATTCTATTTGTATTTTGCTCTACTTGTATTGCGTATCAGTTGCCCTGATACCATCCTATGTTACTGTTTTAATGAAAATTTCATCTTTCCAAAATGATCTATGCATTTACTTTCATTTGATGAATCCAAAGGGGGAGAAAAATGAGTGAAAATGAGTAAAATTGTGTTAAAATTGGAAAACCTGAAATAAATATGCTAGAATCATATAATACTGCAAACTTAATTGAAAATCTGAAGTTAAATCATATTATTAGTGACAGGGGGAGCATATGCATATGTGATATGTATGTATGTTGGTATGCTTTTGCTTGGTTGTATGTTTGGCATATTGGTATCTTGCATGCAAAAGCTTTTTCAGGTTTCTTTATGGATCATGCTCATCAATTTAGGGGGAGATTATTGGCACAAGTAAGCTTGAAGCAAAGAATTGATAAAGCCATGTGCTTAAAGATTATAAGTGTTTGATGAAGATTGATGAAGATGCACTTGAAGATTAAGTTTTAGTGTGTTAAATCTGAAAATAACATGTTAAATGTAATGTTTTAGTGTTATATCATGTTGGTAGGCTATATGACATAAGTTAGATGTCTTGTGTGCCTTAATGTGTCTCTTTTAATCTGTTAAAATGCGTTTTAACAGGTTAAAAGGCTTGTTGTATATAGTTTATGAATGCATTCAGTCAGTTGAATTATTTTTCAATCGACTGATTTCACTTAAGTCAAGTGAAATTAGCTAACTGTACGGAAAATTCAATCGAGTGTTTTCAGTTAAACCAAACTATATAAGTTGTGTTTTAGCGAGCAGATGTGCGAATCTAAGTTTTTGAGCATCAAAATTTGCCATTCTTCTCTGGAAAACTCTCTCTCTACAATACATAGCTGCAACTCGTGATTTGAAGATCTTTGTTGATCTTGGAGGCATTTTGGCTTGTGTGTAGCTTGAAGAATGTAAGACCCGCAGAATTTAATTAATTAAATAAATAAATAATTAATAAATGCGGGTAGTGGAAGCCTTTATGACATTAAATTCTAATTTGTATAATGTGGAAAAGTACTAGCTCAAGTGATTGAGAGTACTTTATTATGTGAGAGGACTTGGGTTCAAGTCTTATGTATACCAATTGTGTCTTATTTATTTGTTATTATTTTTAAATTACGTTGATCATGATTGAGAATAATATAATCATTGAATTATATTAGTTACCATAAATATGAAGTGGTTGAATGGTTGAGCATTGATTTGGCTTTGGCATGGTTATGTATTCAAACCCTGGGGAACCCAAATTAAACTTGTTTTTTTGTTAAACTTAGTTTTTGGCATGGATATCAAGGGGTAGATGAAAACCTAGCAGCCAAGGGTGGCTAAAAACGGACCATAAAGAATCAATGAATGGTAATTAACATTACTATTAAACCTTAAATTCGATTTTGGTAATTTACCTAGCTTTAAGGCACCATTTAAAAAGCCAATTTGTGGTAAGAGGAAAGGTTTTGGCAAGCTGTGATTGTACTCAGAAAATAGAGCACGAATTTTGAAAGTGGTGAGGTTTGAGTGAAGCTTTGAGGCTGATCGAAGGAGAACTAGGGAGGACATTGGTGTTCAAAAGAATAACCTTGGAATTCTCAAACTTTTAGCAAGGAGACTAGGTTAGGGGAGCTGAACGCAAAATTTTAAGATTATTGTGGTATATGCATGATGTATGATATAATTTGCTTGCTTTCTTGCGAATCAAAACAAATCTCCGCGTTTCTGGAATTTCTCTAGAAACCGCCTGGCGGACGATGAATTGCTGCCAAGCAGCCCATAAAATCTGTGTTGTTTTTGGGTTCTTGGAGCGGAATTGCATGGCGGCACGACCCTGGCCGCCAGGCGACGCGTGTATGTAACCCAGTTTCTTAGTTTTCCTTTGAACGACCTAGCGATGGTATTGGATCCGCCATGCGATGCGAGCCAGTTTCAGTTCGATTTTGTTATTTTATGGGTTCTGGGCTATTTGGAGTAGTGGAAAATGGTATTGGAATGATAAATTGATAGAAAAGAAAGGGTTGATTGGGAAATTACGCGACGACTTGGGAGGATTAAATGAAAATAGTTATACATGAGTTTTAGGGTTGACAGATTTGGGGATTTGATAATTTGAGTACAATTATTGGGAAATTCCATTATAATCCTTATTAGGTATAGTTAGAATGGAATGTTGTGTCTGTTTTGTTATACTTTAGTGCATAAATGGAGGAGACTGGATAGAGAAAGGCGAAAAAAGTATTAGGAGAGTTTTGGCAGGTGCAACAAAACCTAGAAATTGTCCCAGGTCTGATGCACTGCCTAGCGGTATATGATGTCCCGCTTGGCGATAAAGCAGCAACCAGAAGCGTCTTGGGGATTATAGGCACACTGGGTACGGTTTGGATGTTGTGGTAAGTTTTATCATGAAATGGTATTGAAAAACTAGTGAAAATGATTGAATTGAGGGACGTTAAGAGTGGAAAGGGAAACTTGATTAATGAAATGGGGTGAGAACTAAAGACTGATGGGAGATCTATAATTTTAATGATATGATGGCTGAAGTATAAAACATTGCAGTTATTGGTATGGGTTATCTCAAGCTTAGTTAGTCATTGGTGGGTTGACTTAAAGTAACTGGACAAATTCGTGTATAGGGGACATATGGCAACGTAAATGATAAGACATGGTGTAAAACTGTGATGGGTTCATGAATGGATTTATTATGATACTGTCACGAAATTGTGAGCCTTATCCATGAGTTAGCAGTAGTTGCATGTGTTAATAAGTTGGTTAGTCTTTTTAAGTTAAGAAGATCAACTTATTAGTATGATGAGATTGGAAACCTTATAGGCGTAAGATTATTGACAATAAGATAACCATAAAGAGAATTGATGCACTAGAGGTGAGAAACCAAGTGATTGAAGTTTAACGATTGGATGAAGTGCAACAGAAAGATGTACAATTCGATGTACTGGTGTGGCGTCTGGCGGCGGAGTTCAACCCGCCAGGCGATGGCTAGTGCCCAGGGGCTTTGTGAGACATTAGGCGCCTGGCGGTGAGGGATGTCTTGCTAGACGGTACATGTCACCCGCTAGGCGGTCTGGAAGCAGCGGCGCCTGGCGATATGCGTCCCCCGCTAGGCGATTTTAGTGTTGCAGCCTTGGGTTGCTTGTTTTGCATGCGTTATCTACAAGGCTTTTAGGATACTTAAAGATCGGCTTGCTGGTGTTCCTTGAGTTGAGCTCGGAACGTATCCCTTGAGTTGAGCTTAGGATAGGGGTTAAGCACGTAACATTCCTCGAGTTGAGCTCTGAATGGCATCCCTCGAGTTGAGCTCGGGATGGCGGATGAACAAGAGGAAACCACGAGTTGAGCTCGAATTGGCAAGTGTTGCCAGTGTGAGTGTGCTGGTTATGGCCAGTATGGATGGGTCCAGATAGATTGTCCTCCAAAATAGTTAGCTGATGAGTTTGGTAGTCTTAGGACGTTGTAAACTATGTTTGTATTTGGGAACTCTACTTGGCGTTATGGTGTATGATTCGTAGCAATGGTTTCCCGCACGTGCTCTATTAGTTGTGGCCGATAGGTATGGCAGCAAGTCATCTTGAAGTAATCACATAGCTATCATGCAATTCAAAAAACTAACTTTCAAACCCATTAACTAAATAGAAGAGGGTTGTTTTCATTGCCATACCTTCCATGCAATCAATTAAATAGAAGGAAAATCCTTTTTAACTTTGTTTCTGATTGTACTCCAAGGTCTTCCTGCATACCAGTTAAATACAATGCAATGTAGATAAATCTGTCAACATACTTTATTCACAAGTTGCATTGATTATATTAATTATTCAAGTAAAATGAATGTGTTTCAGACTTCGGAATCAAGATACTATCAGTATACCATAGCCTTTAGATATGATCCCTTAGGTTTTTCTACAAACAATACAATTTGTCTAGTTTTATCAATTTTCATCAGTCTATAATCTGATTCTCGGCTACAAGACAATTAACGCAAATCAAACGCAAACTCAATTCAAGATAAAACCAAAAATGATATCATTTTTGGTGGATGCTTAACTTTTGTGAATAAGGTGGAGTTCCTTTATTGTGAGAAATCATATCATGCAGATCTTCACGTAGAGATACTTGTCATCCATGGGAACACATGAAATTGTGATATTAGCATTCATGTCAACGTGTCTATGCAATCATAGTCCCCATCAAAATCATTATTAGGTTCAGAAAACTATAAATGTTATGAGTTGTAATTTTAGATGAAAATTTATACCATTTATACCTATACAAAGTCTATATAGTCCATTCGGTAAAGATGATCCCCAAGAAGTATCAATATATGCTCCACATTCTTATTCTTGGCATAATGCAAAATCATGCAGAACCACATTCACTATTGCATATATCAAAATAGTATTTTTAGGAAATACACAACATCATATGTTTTTTACCTCAAAAACCCAAATAAAATGCATAACAACATCAGTTGTTCCCTAGAACCATTTCTTCCATGCTTCTCCAAGCATATGAGTAGCAGCGAAGACCTGTTCCCATATAATTTTAAGTCAATTCATGTTAAAACTTGTAGCCAAAAACACTTTCTAGAAGAAAATAAGGATCTTGTTTGGTTCTCTCACCACTTTCTGGTTTTAAAAACTATTTTGTCAAACAATTCCATACCACCCAACAATTAGTTTATCACACGACATCTAGTAAGTTTTGAAATCAAAAAATTTCTTTCAAGCATAATAGTAACCCACCTTCACAAAACTGTCTCAAAAATATTAGTGAGCACCAACTATTTTGTATTCATCAACAATATACCAATCAAATGTCGGTACGGGGAGGAGAAAAAAACCACCTCCAGATTCCAAGAACACACAAACCTAGCAACATCGACACGGGTTGGCTCACACAGAAAAGAATGATTAAAATCAAACTAAAAAAATGGGAGAAATAATAAAAATCAAAGCTTTTAAAAATAAAACCTCTTAATAATGATTTTTCATCCTTCTGAGCTCAGATTATGATTTTTTTATGATTTAATACCTAATTTAGTCCTCTAATTTTATTCGAGTTTTTAAAAAGACACCTAATTTTTCATTTGTTCAATTTAGTCCTCCAATTTTTTAAAAATGTTCAATTTAGGTCTTTCCGTTAAATTGACGTTAACCTCATGTCCGTACAGTGCCACGTGTCATGTGATCGTCACCTGACAATATTTGTTTTCAATTTAGTTCCCTTATTTATAATTTTGATCCAATTTAGTCCTCTTTTTTCTTAAAATGATGCAATTTGGTACTCTCAAATTTGAGACCAAATTAGTAATTAAACTTAATTACAACTTTTGTAACGTCCCATTTAATTAACAAAAAGAATTAAAGGAAGTGTCGCACAGAATAAGTATAAACGCGATCCAAGAATTTAAACCTTACTCCTTACAGAATTCGAGGCACACCACGATGTCAAAACATACCAGATACAAGAACCAAAGGCTAAAAGAAGAAGATAGAGTATAAAAGGGTAAAGCAATACATGGGCCATAGCCTTAACAAAAATCCCAAACAAAACACGGTGTCCAACCCACGCGGATTGTGCAGCGGAATCATTTCTTCCTGGTTGACCTCGAGTGCTTCTCGCATCTGCTCACATCAATAAGTTGATGATCATCACAAAAGTAGAAGAACAACATACAAGACAATCAGACAAGCAAACAAGGTAAGTTATAGCCGTAAAGATTTCATCAATGCAAACAGATATACTTTCACAATTCAATACACATACATCACCCAAGCATGTTGTGACCTTCCAAATCAACACACTAAGACTCGACTCGACTCATGCGAATACATATAACCTAGTCGGATTCAGTAGATGCTTGCACTTGTGGTGGATACCTCTGCTCACCCCCGAGCTATGTGTTGCAAGTGTTACAATGAACCAATTCCCTCACACACAAGGTTAGCCCTTAATGAGTTTTAGGCCTCCTGCTACTCTCACCACAAGAGTCAGTCCACTATGAGTAAGACTAACTGATTCCTTAGAGTATCAGGATGCAATCATTACCTTGAATCCTTACCAAATTATATAGATGGAGCACCACCATGGACACCCACTAACAAGGGCCATGGAATTAGGTCCCGACCATTGAAGCACGACCCTGAAATCCCACCTAGAGATTTCCAAGGAATTACGCACTAACATGGACCAAGCATACCAGACCAATCAATAAGAATTTATTACACATATACATATATATTGCATACTATCTCTTGATAATTCACCCCCTTAATTTCTCTCCTAGTGGTTCATACCCATCCATTTCTCTCAAACCATAGTTATGGGATTTCAGTTCATGCCAATACCATGTCACTTTAACACCAACCATCTCATTTAGTTTACATGCCAAGTTCATACCATACCCATCATTCACCATCCATAAATCATATCACTCATACATAGTAGTTCATTACATATTTTTCATCATAACAATCACACCCAAGCAAGTGCCAATCATCCAAGAACAATAAACAACCAAGCACCACACTGCCTCGCCCTTGCTCAGGCTGAAGGGTCTCGCTCAAGCGAGAGGCTCTCGCTCAGGCGAGCCCCCTTCGCCTAGGCGAGGGCTAAAAAAGGGGAACAGTAGCCTCACGCGGGATCTCGCTTAGGCGAGACCCCTCTCGCTTGGGCGAGATGCTCGCTCACTCAGAAAGCGCGTGGGTCGCCTGAGCGACCGCTCGCATGAAGCAGCTTGGGCGAGCCTCTGTTGATCTCGCCTAGGCAAGACATGCTCGCTTGGGCGAGAAAACAGGTGCTCACCACTGTTCTCTCGTGCATAAACACACAACAGGTCACCAACAGTCAAATAACGCTATTCACAGGTTCACATCAACACCAGGCATATTAAAATGATATAGCAGTAGCACACGCAGAACAATCACAATAAGAGGGTGAACCCTAGCTTCCCATACCTGGAAGACAAGCTAGCAATTGGGTCCTTGGGTACGAACAAGGGAACACAGCAGCTCGTAGAGTAGATTAGCGAGCTGGAAACAGTGAAACCAGTTCAAAATGAGCTCACCAAGACTGACCCTAGTTGGGACCACGAAGAAGGAACTAAATGGAAGTAAGGTATGAGTTGGAACAGACTTACGTGAAGTGGAGATTTGGTTGGAGTTCACCTGAAGAGGCCAAAGAGCGGAACCCTAGCAAAGGTTTTGTGTTAAGGAAAGAAGGGCAAAGCGGTTGTTTTTCTGAAATGAGAAAAGAGTGATGTGTTAGGGCAGACTTAGGGGTCTAGTTCCCCTTTGGGCCAACCCTTAGGCCCAACTCACATAAGGCAGCCCTTTTAATCTAGGGCAGAAAAGAATAAGAATTTTAATGGGCCGTACAACTTATATATACATTTATTTATACATGTTAATTTTTTTAAAAAAAAATTTATATATCAAACACTCCATCTAAATATTTAAATTATTTTATCTTTACATTTTTACATAAAAATAATCCCTATTTCAACTTTTAATATTTTTAAAATATTAAAAAATGTAAATATAAAATGACACTTGTCACATTAAAAATATTTGTCACATTAAATATTTAAAAATTACAAGTGTCACATTACATTTACATTTTTAATATTTTTAAAAAATTTTAAATAGGGATTTTTTTTATGTAAAATGTAGAAAAAAAATTGAATATTTAGGTGGAATAATTTGATATATAAATGTTTAAAAAATATTTAACATGTTTATATAAGTTGTAATTAAGTTTAATTACTAATTTGGTCTCAAATTAGAGAAGGACTAAATTACTTCATTTTAAAAAAAGAGAGAACCAAATTGAATCAAAATTATAAATAAAGAGACTAAATTGAAAACAAACACATTTAGGTGACAACAACATGAGACATGGCACTGTATGCACACGACGTTAACATCAATTTAACAAAAATGACTAAATTGAACATTTTTAAAAAATTGGAGGACCAAATTGAACAAATGAAAAATTATGAGTTTTTTTAAAAATTCGAATAAAATTAGAGGACCAAATTAGGTATTAAGCCTTTAGAATTCGGTCTCCAGGGACTAGAATTCTAAACTGGGTTTTTAATTTTTTTTTTCGTTTTTTTAAAAGTAAATTAGAATTAGGATTTTTGAAATTTTTTAAAAAATAACTTCTAAAAAATTGTTGAATTAGAGATAAAATATATATTAAAAATAGATTTTTATTGCATTTTAAGTTATTTTAGATGTAATTTCGAAATATATCAAAGTAAATGTAATTTATTTATTTTTGGATTTGTTGAGTTTAAATTTAAAAACAAAATATTTAGTATTGTGTATTAAGTTATTTTAGATATTATTTGAAAAACTATGAAGTAAATGTAATTAAATCTTTCATTGAATTTCTTGAGTTAAAAACCTAATTTCAAAATAGATTTAGTATTGTGTAGTAAGTCATTTTAGGTGTAATTTGGAAATATAAAAGTCAATTTAATTCAAAAGTTTCTTTTATAATTTTTGTAGTATTAATTATTTTTAATAGATGTTTATAAATATTAAATTATAGTTTTCTTTTAATTTTTGGTAATTTTTAAAAATTGTATATTATAAACATTGGAAATTTGTAAAAAAATAATTTAAAAATGAAGGAAATAACTAAAATAATTTAAAACCATTTCATTATTGTATTTTAAATGACTTTGTTATTTGTTTTTGGTTTATGTAAAATAAGTAACAATAGAAGATAATAACAAAAGATATACCATTGACTTGAATAAAGGATAAATTTATTGAACACAATTAAGAGTTCAACATAAAGTAAGTGGTTTGATGTGGATCATCTAAGTGCAAGGTTGTTAAGACAATGAGTTCTTGTGTGTCCTTCAGTTCTACAATAAGAAAACTTTCTTGATTGTCTTCCTTCTCTAATGTCCATCTCAGTCCTAATTCTACTTGATTTAGGACGACCCATCTCACTCCTTTTTGTGGCAGCATGACGCCAAAACTGTGGCCATTGGTATGGTGGCCAATATTCTTCATGTCTTAACTCGCAAAACAAATTGTCATATACTTTCATGACGAAATCCAACCTATAATGGGGACTTATGTACATGTTGAAGTCATGATCTGCATTCTTGCAAACTACAATAACATGTGAACAAAGTAGATGGATTTTTTGGAACTTTCCACAATTGCACCACCTTTCATCTAATCTGACTACAAATTTTCCTACAGAACACACTTCTCAGGTATTCACCATCTCCTCCACTCTGAATCTTGTGGTATTTCTGTCAAATTCAACGACCTGGTGTGTGTTTGACTTGGAGTTCGCATCTTGTAGGAAGTTGGTCACATATTCAGAGTACACATGACCAACACTCACCATTTCAATTATTTGCCTGCCTCTTTTAGTGAAGTATGTATTGCACTTGGTGTACGTGGCTAATAATATGGAAGAAATTGGCAAATTCCTTGTCTTCTTCAAGACAAAATTTATTACTTTAGCTAGATTTGTTGTTACGTGACCCCGCCTTCTTTCTTTGTCGTATGCAAGACAACATTGCTCCCTTGGAATTTAGTATACCCAAGTTACTGCTTCTTGGTTGTCTTTTCTAATGACGTTGTAGTAGTAGTTGCAGAATGGCCCCGTTAGTGCGTATGCTACAAATATAATTTTAAGAATAAATTATTTTCTAATAATGGGGTGAATAATTAATAGCCAAAAAATGAAAAAGAAATTTTTTACATATACATGTTGACGAGTTCCTTTTTCAGAGTTGTATTCTTGAATCTATTTGTAAAATTTTGTACAATGTGTCGAATACAAAACACCTACACGCAGTTCCCTTCACTTCAACCACTATTGGGTCTCTTGAATACTGCATTGATTGAGTTGTGGCGGTCTGACATTAAGCATAAATTTTGTTGATGTGTAACGTGCCTTTTTAGGTTTTTAAGGAAGAAAAACCAAGCTTCAGCCGTTTCACCCTCTACTATAGCAAATGCAATAGGGAAAATTTTTGTTCTCTCATCTTGTGCAACAGTTACTAGAAGGATGCCCGTATACCTTCCGTAAAGGAAGGTTCCGTCCACTTGCACTATTAGTTTGCAAAATGGGAAGCCATCAATGCATGGTTCAAATGTCCAGAACACTCTTCGAAAGTGTTGTTGGTTTTCTAGGACCTCCTCCCCATTTGTAATTGGACTGGTTTTCAACTTGTATAAAAACCCAGACAAATAAGTTTGCATGGCTTGTAGTAGGCACGACAATCAGTTGTAAGACTGTTCCCAGTTTTCATACACATTTTCAATTACTTGTTGTTTCGCCAACCATGCCTTTTTGTAGGTTGTGTTATACCCCATAAAGGTCTGGATGGAAGAAATTATTGTTGTAATTGGTGTGGATGGGTCTAACTCCACCATTTGTCTTAGATGTTAAGAAATTATTCTTGACCCTAGGTGCATGTGGTCTTGCGTTATGAGTTGTGTGGCACATGTGTGCACACCTTCAATCTTTCTGATTTCCCACACTTGGTCCCTTATATGTAATATTTCCTGACATTTCAAAGGACACACTTGTTGTGCACATTGAACCCTCAATCTTGTTGTGTTTAAGTGTATGGTTTTGTAGGTGTAATGGTTTGTTATTTGGTACCTGTTTAAAGCATTTAGAAGTTGTTCCTTTGTTTGGAACTTCATTCCTTGGGTTAGTGTACCAACATCGTGCTCAAAGTTATCATGCAACATTTTGTGGTGGTCATATATGTTTGGGAATTCCTGGTGTGGGGTCTGGTTGTATTCTTCATATAATTCGAAGTGTTGTGGTTGATTATAGGGGACATGTGTGTGAGGCTTTTGTTATTGTAAGGGGTGGACATCTATGTTTTTGTCATGGACATCAGGTTGATCAAATAGTATTTTGTCCTCATCCTCACTAAACGGGTCTAAGGACATTGTAGGTAGACTTAGATTTTCAACTTCTACATTAGTTGGAGGAAAAAATGTTTGGGTGTTATGATATGCGGGCGACTGCACAATATTTAAGGTAGACAGACTGATTAGTAGTTTGGTATACGATTGTATGTCATGCCCCTATTCCCCTATATAGGTAATGATAAGGTCAAATGGTTCTTGTGTGGCTTGGGTGTTTGGTTGTGGATCATGTGCAAGAAAATGTGTCAAAGAATTTGGTTGTGAAGGTATGGTACTTGAGTTCAAGGTGGTGCAGAGTTCAATAGATGTAACAATTGGGGTGGCTTGTGTCATGTTGAAAGCCCCATCCAAGTCGTCATCATCTTGAATCTGAGTGGCTGTGTACGTGACATGCTGGCCACACACTTTGGTAGGAAACATGAAGTGTATCAATGGAACTCCATCCCTTCCATCTTTGTTTGCCTTGTCCATTATTATGTGAATAAGTTTGGACAGCCCGAAACCTCTACAGATGTGGATCATGATTGTCTTTGTAGATGCAAAGGAGACACCAATTGGCCTTGTCCATCATGTGACGTCAACTTTAATAGTTTCATTCAAAATAAAGTTCTGGAGATAGGCGGTGACAATTGATATACACACTGCATGATGAATGCCAATCAGGATTTATTTAAGTTTACCACGTCAAAGAAGACGCTTACAAATTATTATTTCGTTTCACTTCACAATAATAGTTGGCTATTAGCAAAACAAGGATGTTGATCCATCACGAAAATAACATTCACAATAGTTTTCTAATTGTTGTTAACTATGAAGGTTGCATAAATTATGTTGTTTATGTGTCGACTACTATGAATTTATAGATGTTGAAGGAAGAAATTGCAAGCTATCATTGTTGCAGTTAGGGAAGAAGGGTAAAAGATGTATGATTTCACAAGCCTGTGTTAGGACGATGGGACCAATATTAAACAATTCAGCATGTTACGGTTGACGATGTCCGTGACATGGTTGCCTTCTTCCTTCCACTCTCACATGATCTTCCACTAAAGCTTTCAATAACCCTACATCCTCATGAAGGTGACAATTTGGATGCAACAAACTCAGTTGCAGGTAATAATGTCGATGACTAAACCTTAGTTCTTTATGTGTTAAGAGAAGTTTAAATAAGTTTTTTTCTTTTATTTATGATTATTAGTTAATTTCCATCAATGAGTTTAATGTGTGTAATGTAACAAAGTTTGTGTGTTAAATTGAACTTTTCTTTAAGTACTAAGTACCTTTTATGTGGGCACTTTATCTGCACCTGAATAATTTTTTAGTCTCTGAAAGTTATGCCATTGACTTTATTGCATGAAATACTATAGAACTAAGTTTATATATCATTTGTATGAAATCATTAAGACAACAAATGAAACCCAAAAAGTCATGATCTTGACTTCATTTTTCAGCATTTTTTACTACTAAGTACCTATTTTATGGACAATTATCTGCACCTAAATAATTTTTTTAGTCTCCGAAACTTATGCCATTGGATTTATTGCATGAAATACTATAGAATTGAGTTTATATATGATTTCTATGAAATCATTAAGACAACAAATAAAATCCAAAAAGTCCAAATCTTGACTTCATGTTTAGCCTTTTTTTACTACTAAGTACCTGTTTTGTGGGCAAAAACTCAATTGCAACTCCCCACTTATTTGCACATTGCTCCCCACATGTTTGTTACTATTGTTGTATCATGTTTATTTTAATACTAACACCAATGAAGTATTTTGTTGTTGATAAGGACTTAATGTAATCTTTTATCCATACTGTCTACATAAAAAATCTTGTCTATAAGTTACAAAAGTGTCACAATTTCTAGAAAAAAACCAACGCAACTTCCCACTTATTTCCAATGGCTCCCGACATATGAGTCAGTGATGGTTCCATATATTTTTCCATTAAGACTGATACCAATTGACTTTGTTTTTGTTCATAAAGACCTCAATTACATTTTTTTGTCCATATTGGGTACAAAGAACATGGTCATTCATAATTTGCAAATTGTGAACAATGTGTACAAAAACCCTAACCTAACTCCCCACGTATTTGGACATTGGTCCCCAAATTTGTATGAGTGTTGTTGTATTTTTGTTTTTTTTTTGTGAAGACTACTTCCAATAAACTATTTTGTTGCATCGCTTAGTCACCATCATACAAGCTTTAGTCACCATCATTCTGAAAAGATCTTTGCACATGAATGATTGCTCAAATTGCAGGTAGAAAAAATCACATTAATCACCCTTAACATGATAATGCACCAACCTCAATCTAAGGGATAACATTTGTTTCAATAATCCAACAGCTAACATTTCCCTACTTAAGTGTTGCATCGTCTATAAAGGTTAAAACTTGTTGTTTTAAAATGTTGTTATTGACACAAACCTAGATAGAGATAAACTAAATGTTGTTATGGAGACAACAAAAGCACAGGGTTGCATACATTGCTTCTCGGGTATGTGAACTTCATTTATTATTAACACACCTAAGTTTTTATATAATCACATATGTTACTTGGTTGTTTAGGACGCGGAATGGAGCATTGTGTCATCTTACTATCACTCCATGCCTGAACCACATCCAAGTATTGTGCCTGTACTACAAGATGCAGGGTTTGGCGGTGTGGCTAAATTGAGACATCTAAAGGTTGACCATGGTTTAGTGACTGCTTTGGTAGAAAGGTGGAGACCTCAAATATTATACATTAATTGTTTTTACTTTTGTTACCTCTATTATAATTCATAATTTTTTGTTTCCAAAATCACTATTATAAAACAATTACTCAATAAATTAAAAAAAGGATTATATTTACTTTTATATTTTTAAATTACACCTAAAATAACATAATACACAATACTATATCTATTTTTAAATCAACAAATTCAAAAGGAAAATAAAATAACCTTTATTTTTTTATTTTTTCCAATAAAACCTAAAATAACCTAATACACAATACTATATCTACTTTTAACTCAACAAATTGAAAAAGAAAATAAAATAACATTTATCTTTTCAAATTACACCTAAAATAACTTAATACACAAAACTACATCTATTTTTAACTCAACAAATTCAAAAAGAAAATAAAATAACATTTTTTTTTCAAACAACACCTAAAATAACTTAATACACAATACTATATCTATTTTTAACACAACAAATTCAAAAAGAAAATAAAATAACATTTATTTTTTTATTTTTTCAAATAACACCTAAAATAACTTAATACACAATGTTATATCTATTTTTAACTCAACAAATTCAAAAATAAAATAAAATAACATTTATTTTTTATTTTTTCAAATAACACCTAAAATAACTAAAAACATAATATTAAATCTATATATTCTTTTTTAAAATATAACCTCTAATTCAACCATTTTTTACAAAAACGAAAAAAAAAACTCTTAAGTCTAATTTTTTTTAAATTTCAAAAATCCTAATTCTAATTTATTTTAAAAAAATCAAACAAAAACCTAGTTCAGAATTCAGGTTTTTTAGAACCGAATTCTGACTAGGGAATAAAAAAATGACAATTGGAATTCGGTCCCCAAGGACCCGAATTCCCACTTAAAAATAAAACTTTGTTATCATCGTAATATTTAAGCATTGTATGCTATATAGGTAAATAAAGGAAGGAATCGTGCTTCTGCGGAGAAAAATCCTCAGATTATTAATGCATGCTGCATCAATCAAGTCATACACAATACTCCCTCCATCCAACACTTAAAGAGGCGGGAAAGTGCAAATTACTTCTATACCCAAACAATCAAACGTAAGGGAGGCTGCAGAAAAGGATTTTGTTAGTAAAATACTCAAGGATCTCCGTGCAGATTGTAAGACCCAAGAACAACTTGGAATACTTCAAGTAAAAATTAAATAGTGATTTATATTTTGGTATGGATCTATAAATAAATTTAGTCATGACAAAAGATTAAGTTTAATTAAATGAATAATTAGAGTTGCTATTTATCTACTTTAAGAAATTATGATTTGTGGAGTATAAGTGCTTTAATTCTTATAATACATATGATATAATGTGATGGCATGTAGCCTAGTGGTGAAAGTGGCATGCATAGGTGACCGAATTCCAACCTTCTAATTGTCATTAGTGGAACCGAGATTCATTGGAATAGAAGTATTCTAATTGATCATGTGCAGGTGTCTCTGTGTGTTTTATATTTTTTTTTACGTTAATGTATAATGCGGTTTTTATTTCTTTTTTGTGTATAATTTAGAATATTGTAGTTTTACTAAAATGAGACATGGGTTGTAGGTAGGTTGGGAGAACGAGATATATTTACTTGAGTGTGACATTATGATTGTGTTGGAATGAATGTTACTCGTTGGGTTCGTTGAAAGAATGTGTTATTTGATAAGTTAATGGATTTATGTTATAAAATTTTAATTCCTATGCATGATGTGATGGTGTATATTTTGTTGGCAATATGTAATTCTCATGGGTTGTATGTTGGAAGTGTTTTGTCGTGCTTGAAGAGCTCTTGATGGAATTAAATGTTGTGTTAGGTTTTCCGTACCTAGGAGCCCAGTGAAGACTCTTTCACTTGTGTGAAGCAGTGGAAAGGGGTCCTCTTCGCCTGTGTGAAGCACTGGAGAGGATTGGTTCGAGTGTTGTACCTTCTCGCCTGTGTGAAGCAGTGGAAGGGGGTCCTCTTCGCCTGTGTGAAGCACTGGAGAGGATTGGTTCGAGTGTTGTACCTTCTCGCCTGTGTGAAGCAGTGGGGAGGGGATAAATGTTTCACCTTATTTCGGCTCGTTGCGAGTATAGTGTCCAATGTGCAATGCATCGACGATTTTACTCATAATTCCTTGAGGAATAAAGGAGACACTCTGGCTGCATTAAGTGGGACACATCGAACCATCTATTCTAAGAAACTAAATGATGTTGTGGGGTGAAAGGCCGCGAATAACCAAAGATTGATTATAATTACTATATGTGAAGAATTAAGATGAATATGATGTTATGCTTGGTTTGGCATGATTGATTTCATTTCGGTTAATTGTTACTTGAATGCGATGTTGAGTATTTATGGACATGTTTTATTTGGGAATTTTTTTTATGAATATCATTGTTTATGGTTAGCTTACCCCTATTTGTTTGTTTGTGTGTTTGTTGCCTGTGTGATGATCGTATAACGTGTGTGTTATACGGGAGAAGACGGTAATGCAGATATTTCTGACTCGAGGTAGATTGCGGAAAGGATGGAGTGGACTCGAGAAATTTTGGTTGATTTAAATGAAATTTTATTTTGATTCCTAGTATTTAATTGGAACGTTGTTTTTTTTATTATTACTATTTCAAATTAACGTGTGGATTACTTATTTACATTTAAGATTTAAGTTTTTATTAAATGTCTTTTTGTCATATAATCGTTTTTTTAAATAAATGAGCCATAACACTTTCTCGTGACATCTTAATTTGGGGTGTTACACAGATCATGGGCCATGTTTAAAAGAAAATAAACTTACCAAAAAACCTAGAAAATGGACAGTTGTCAATGAATTAAGATAGGGTATTTGGGTCGTTTCTAGATGTGTATGTTTTCAAATATTTTAGATTTTCTTCACAATCATGGTATAAAACCTACCCACAGATTTTTCGTCAAAATTTTTATTTTTTTATTTTTTTCATTTTTGTGTCCAATAAGTTCAAAAATGTTTTTTTTTTATGTTACAAACTCAAATTTTGCTCTATGCCCACATACTATAACAACCAAACATAAAATTAAAAGAATGAAAATAGTTATCTTATTATTTATCTTTTTTTTAAATATGGTCCTATTTTCGTTATATTTATTCAATTTGGTTCTCATTATCATTGTATTTAATTAGGTTCTAATTTTCATCAATTTTGGTTAAGGGTAGCAATACAGTCTGGTCCGGCCCATTTAGGCATGTCTCGTACTTGGCGTGCAACATGTTGAAAATGCGGGTTGAAAAGTTTGGACCGCCCTACATAAGTTCTGGCTCGCTGACAGGCCAATTTTTTTTCTAAGAAAAAGAAAATTATGGTAAAGCTTTCGATATTCAATAAATTGAAAAAACTTTAACAACTTCACAAAGTTAAGCAAAGACGGACTTTGGGGAGTTGGATGATAAATTAACAATTCAACATTTTCATCATATTCGTATTTTGACATATACAATGTATTTTTCAAATTTTAGCACATTCAAAAATACATAAAACTTATTTTCTCCACTTATACAAGAATTTGAAATGTTCATGCAGAAGTCTAAAAGGAAAGTAACCAATATACACAAGTTCAACTTCTTTTTTATTTATTTATGTGAGTCGCAGGCCTCGGGCCAATCCTTGTGGGTTGCGAGTTATGCGAGCCGAACTTTTGCAACCCAACGGGCTTAATGTCTTAGCCCGCCCCGTGTTTTTCTGGTGGGCATGCGGCCTAGTGCTTTGCCACCCCTATTTTTGGTTAATTTAGTCATTTTTGTTAACGGTGTACAAATAATTAACGTCAGTGACAATACATGCGACGTGTCAGCCCTTGATTTTTTTTATTTTTAATTTTTTTTTAAATTTAAATTTTAAAAAAACTATATATGTATCAAGTCAACATCGTGTCACTTGTCAAATTTAGTGTCACGTGTTAGTTTGTGGTTGTATTATTTCCTTTTTTTTCACTTTAGTCCCTATATTTGTTATTTTTTTTCAATTTATTCCCTATATTCTTTATTTTGGTTCAATTTAATCTTAGTTTTTGGTTAAAATGAAGCAATTATATTCCCTTCTTGCTTGAGAAAAAATATATTTTTTTTAAATATTATAGGAATGTTTTATTTAAATTGATATTTTGATTAATTATTTTTGAATCTCAATTATAAATTATTAGATTTTATTATAAAATAAATATAACTCCTAGATTTAATTGTTAAATAGAATAGAATTATTTTAAATATTATTAGAATATAATTATTAATGTTTTAAAACAATATACTAACATTTCTAAGGTTGACATTTAAATCTAAAACATTTAATATTTTTGTTGTGTTTTAGATATTTAAATATAAAACATTTATATTTAAGTTTTTTAATAATTATATTCTAATAATATTTCAAATAATTGTATTTTATCTAACTATTAAATCTAAGAATTATATTCGATTTATAATTAAATCTAATAATTTATAATTAAATTTTAAAAATAATTAATAAAAATATCAATTTTAGAAAAAATATTATAATATATATATATATATATATATATATATATATATATAAAATTTGATCTCAATCTAAAAGGATAGAATTACTTCATTTTGAGCAAAATTGACGAAAAATAGGACCTAATTGAAAATAAAACGAAAGTGATAATTAAATTAAATAAATACAACGAAAATAGGAATCAAAAGAGTATTTAAACCTATTTTTTATAATTGATGATTTTAATTTATGTATAAATTCTTTTGTTAATTTTCAATATCTCTTGTTGCTCATTTTATTATATAATGTTTTAGAGTATTATATTCGGTATGTGAAGTTTTTATTGTTTTTCAATTTCCAAAAATATAATTAACTAACAAAATTATAAAATTATAATATAATAAAATAAGGACAATCGAACGAGATAAAGATAAAAATTATGTAAGCTACCATATAACACAATTAAAAAAATTTAAATAATTTAATTAAAAAAGAAGAATGTATTGAGTAATTAATTGAATGTTCGTAAACATATATTTATTAATAGTTGAAAAGATGCTGATGGGAGTTTATAGACTCACCACATTTGTTATTCAGGAATAGTGATATTTTCCTTTTTTTTGAATAATATTATTGGTTATTTATAGCATATAATGTACTTATTTTATGTCTTTAGTTTGTCTTTATATTTTGAAATTATAAAAATGATAATAAATAGATTTAACTACATATATTTTAGAAAAAAAATGTGCTTCTATATGATGTACGGATACGATACGTGTATCGGATACGATACGTATCCGATATGTCAATATATTTATTTTCAAAATAATAGGATACGATACGTGATATATGAATATTAAAAAGTGTACAATAATTCTTAAAAATATAAAAAATATATGATTGTTAATGTGTGAATCAAAATTAAAACAATATGTATTAAAATTGTCAACATAAAAAATATAAATTATTGTCAGTATAAAATTATCATTACAAGAAAACTATTAAATAATAAAAATATGTTAGAGACCAATTTCCTAAGTAGAGACTAATTATTTTGGTAGCCAAAACTTGGTAACTAATATTAGTGACCAATTTAAAAACCAATTAATTTGGTAGTCAAAAGTTTGGTAATTAATATTAGTGACTAATTTAGAAACCAATTTATAATATATAAACTATTTTGATTATCAATTTAGAGACCAATTATAATTTTTTGAAACTATTATAGTTATCAATAATTTTTAGTTTTTAAATTGGTACCTAAATTAGTCATTATACAGTAACTAATTATTTTTTTGTTACTAAAATTGGTCATTATTCAAAAAATTTATGTGGTGTACTACGACTTTATAAATTAGATATTTTATTGATAAGTGATAAGTATCGATAAAGTACCCTAAATTATTAGACACGAATATGTGTTGGACACATATTGAACATGTATACATGACCCAAATTGAAGTATTTCGATACATTATACTTGCTTCTTCTTCTTGCATTCCACTTTTTTTTTTTTGTACCCCTGGAATTTCCAAACTAGTCCTTGTTAAAATTATAATAAAAACCGTTGCACCTCCTATATTTTAATATTCTTTGGATTTAATATTTTGGATTTGAAAGCACATTGCATAACAACAAATTGGAAAAGTATAAAAAGTATACTTCTGAACAAGTACTACTGAAGTTATTTCTAGATTCGAAAATATTTTCCAGAATATTTATTTTGAAATTAGTTATATTTCGGAATACTACTGTTCCATAAGGTATTTTCGGGTCCATAATGTAAAAACGATTTTTTAATTTGGAAAATGTATTCTGGAAACGATATTTCGGAATACTACTGTTCCATAAGGTATTTGACCTCAATGTCTGAGTGGTGCCCACCACTAATTAAAATGAAAGAGGAGTGGAGAGTGAGTCCAGAGAAAAGCATTTGGATATTTTATTGGTGGGAAAAATGGATTGGAGAAGGGAATGCAAGGAGGTAGGTAGGTGTAGGTGATAACTAGGGATAGCAATCGCCAGGACAGGCACGAGTTTCGCTATCCCATATTCATTTTTATTAAAAAAAAATTTATCCTCATCCCTACTGGATAACGGATATAATCTCGTACTCATACTCATACCCATTTTCTTACTACTTCAATATTAATTTTAATTAATTTTTATAAAATAATAAAAAAATTATGATAAAGAAAACATAATATTATCAAATATTCAATATTAGAATAATGGTTGTTTCTTCGATATCAAATACTTTAAAATAAATTATAATTGTTTACATTTTATATTATAATACTAAATAAAATTTCATGAGAACTAAAACAATTATTAAATTTGCAAATATTAATGAAACATAATTGATAAAATTTAAAAATATTTTTTTAAAAATATAAAAGAAAAACAAATATTCAAATTAAAATATA
>Ga0209589_1002191_pt1 | contig 33516 bp, 19 predicted proteins | sample CowpeawhiteBW_FD_187525 | JGI IMG/M metagenome (GOLD analysis project Ga0209589, IMG submission 187525) | Root nodule microbial communities of legume samples collected from California USA - Cow pea white BW (SPAdes) (version 2) | ecosystem: Host-associated > Plants > Roots > Nodule | place: USA...
TTCTACCACTAGACCACTGGTGCACTTCGCGAATTGATTTATTCATTTGATTATGGAATTTATAATCTTCTTCATTATATTTACGAATGTCTAAGCTTTTAATAAAAAAAGCTGCCTAAACAAGATTTCTTAATCGAAAAATATCATGAAAAAATGTAGAGCTAAGAATCATCTTCATCATCATCGTTTTGTGAACGATGACGAAAAATTCACCCCAAAATTTAAAACACATTAATCACCATAACTCTCACAACGATGCACAAGACAAGAATCAAGCATGAAAATCTGCAACACGTATTATGGTTGTATTCTAGCATTAGACGACTCTTCATGGAATCAATTTCTCATTTGGACATAGACTTTATAATGTTCATCATTATATTTATGAATGTTTACGATTTTTAATAAATAAAACTGTACAAGTATTATATCTTTTTTATGTTTTAAAATATTGAATCCACTCTTATCCTTAGCACACACTATTATTATGTATTGAGGACGAAAATTTAAAAACCAAAAATGAACAAGAATGTGAAAGGTTGGTTCTTTAGTTAAAAATTTATGAACTATATAAACATTTTTTTTATAGTTCACCTTCTTATTGAAATTAAAAAAGTAACATTAAATAAAAGACTAATATTAATCACTAATGAGATTTCTTAATCGCTAAAAATGAAGAAGAAAAAACAAGCTGAGAATCATGTTCAACATCATTGATTTGTGACTGATGACGTAAAATTAACCCATCAATTGAACACACATGAATCATCACAGCTCAAATTCACATGCACCAGCCGACAATCGAACCAGGGTTTGTACCGTGGCAGCGTACCATTCTACCACTAGACCATTGGTGCATTTTGTGAGTTGAATTATTCATTTTGTTATAAAATTTATAATGTTCTTCATTATATATGTAGATGTCTAAGCTTTTAGAAAATAAAACTCCCTAAACAAGATTTCTTAATTGCAAAATATCAACAAAAAATGAAGAGCTCAGAATCATGTTCAACATCATCGATTTGTGAACGATGACGTACAATTGACCCATCAATTGAAAAGACATTATACATCATAGCTCACACCCACATGCACCAGCCGGGAATCGAACCCGGGTCTGTACCGTGGCAGGGTACTATTCTACCACTAGACCACTGGTGCACTTCGCGAATTGATTTATTCATTTGATTATGGAATTTATAATCTTCTTCATTATATTTACGAATGTCTAAGCTTTTAATAAAAAAAGCTGCCTAAACAAGATTTCTTAGTCGAAAAATGTCATGAAAAAATGTAGAGCTTAGAATCATGTTCTTCATCATTGTTTTGTGAACGATGATAAAAAATTCACCCCAAAATTTAAAACACATAAACACCATATCTCTCACAAGGATGCACAAGACGAGAATCAAGCACGAAAATCTACAATACGTATTATGGTTGTATTCTACCACTCGACGACTCTTCATGGAATCAATTTCTCATTTGGACATAGACTTTATAGTGTTCATCATTATATTTACGAATGTTTACGATTTTTAATAAATAAAACTTTATCAGTATTATACCTTTTTTATGTTTTAAAATATTGAATCCACTTTTATCCTTAGAACACACTATCATTATGTATTGAGGACAAAAATTTAAAAACTAGAAATGAACAAGAATGTGAAAGGTTGGTTCTTTAGTTAAAAATTTATGAGCTATATAAATAATTTTTTTATAGTTCACCCTGCTATTGAAATTAAAAGAGTAACATTAAATAAAAGACTAATATTAATCGCTAATGGGATTTCTTAATCGCAAAAAATGAAGAAGAAAAGAAGAGCTTAGAATCATGTTCAACATCATCGATTTGTGACTGATGACGTACAATTGGCCCATCAATTGAAAAGATATCAATCATCATATCTCAAACCCACATGCATCAGCCGGGAATTGAACCCGCTACATTGGCACAAAACATAACCAATAAAACCAAACAATTAGTTTCACCAATTAAAACTAAACAATTAGTTCCAAAAATTAAAACCAAACAATTAGATCTAGCAATTAAAACCAAAGAAATTCAATAAGGGTTCACATTTCAACCACTCTATAAGTCACTTTTGATGGAGAGTTGACCCAAAGGTTAACTTTTCAAATCAAAGCTCCAACTCAAGGTTTGAGCATCCTAGCATCTTGGTTTAGTGATTTGAAACATGTTTGAGCCTTCAATTATCTCATTCCAAGCATTTTATAAGTTTTGAGTGTGATATGCTCATTTAAGGTTTTCTAGACTACCTAGAATTAGGATTTTTATTCTCCACTAGTTCTTTAGGAAAATTCATTTTTAGTAACTCATTAGCATCATATTAACCATGTCTAGATGTTAGAATCATGCATTTGCACACTGCTACACGTTTTGACCCTTGATCACACAAGCATACGCATAATTGGCTTAGTTTTCTTACTTGAAAGTGGGGTTTGGATAGTGATTTCGTGAAACTATGATTGTTGGAGGGTCCTAACGTTTTATTTTACCTATTACACCATATTGAAACGTGTTCAAAGCATTTACAACACTTAAAACTTTTTTTTTTGTCTTCATATGCATTTTAGGCACTCTTTACAAGCCATTTTGCACTTGAACTAGTCATTTTTTAATTCTCTTTATATTGTGTTCATTTGTTTGTTTCGAAAGCCCACTTCCATCATATTATGCATGGCCAAAGGATAAAATTACCATTTTCATACCCCATTTGAAACCCCACACACTCAATTTGAAGAAAAATCCTCATTTTAAGTCTTTAAAAGTTGAGATGAGAGTGTGATATGTGTTTTCTGTTTTGCATTGCTTCATTAGTATTATTGAATCATTTTAGAGTACATTTTGCTTTCCATTCACTAACAACTAACCCCTTAATTTGATATTTAGTAGTTTGAGACTAACTAGTTAGCCTAGTTTAGCCTATTTTAGCCTAGTTTTCTTGTATATAGGGAACTAACACACTAACTTGTATTGTGTGACTTTGGTGCACCTTAGAAACTCAAATTGAACAAATTAAAAGTGATTAGAGGTTTCTAAACAAACAAATCCAGCAAGGGTTCACATTTCAACCACTATAAAAGTCACTTTTGATGGAGAGTTGACTCAAAGGTTAACTTTTCAAGTCAAAGCTCCAAATCAATGTTTGAGCATCCTAGCATCTTGGTTTAGTGATTTGAAACATGTTTGAGCCTTCACTTATCTCATTCCAAGCATTTTACAAGTTTTGAGTGTGATATGCTCCTTTAAGGTTTTCTAGACTACCTAGAATTAGGATTTTTATTCTCCACTAGTTCTTTAGGAAAATTCACTATTTTAGTAACTCACTAGCATCATATTAACCATGTCTAGATGTTAGAATCATGCATTTGCACACTGCTACACGTTTTGACCCTTGATCACACAAGCATGCGCATAATTGGCTTAGTTTTCTTACTTGAAAGTGGGGTTTGGATAGTGATTTCATGAAACTATGATTGTTGGAGGATCCTAACTTTTTATTTTACCTATTACACCATATTGAAACGTGTTCAAAGCATTTACAACACTTGAAACTATTTTTTTTTGTCTTCATATGCATTTTAGGCACTCTTTACAAGCCATTTTGCACTTGAACTAGTCATTTTTTAATTCTCTTTATATTGTGTTCATTTGTTTGTTTCTAAAGCCCACTTCCATCATATTATGCATGGCCAAAGGATAAAAATACCATTTTCATACCCCATTGGAAACCCCACACACTCAATTTGAAGAAAAATCCTCATTTTAAGTCTTTAAAAGTTGAGATGAGAGTGTGATATGTGTTTTCTGTTTTGCATTGCTTCATTAGTATTATTGAATCATTTCAGAGTACATTTTTCTTTCCATTCACTAACAACTAACCCGTTAATTTGATATTTAGTAGTTTGAGACTAACTTGTTAGCCTAGTTTAGCCTATTTTAGCCTAGTTTTCTTGTATATAGGGAACTAACACACTAACTTGTGTTGTGTGACTTTGGTGCACCTTAGAAACTCAAATTGAACAAATTAAAAGTGATTAGAGGTTGCTAAACAAACAAATCCAGCAAGGGTTCACATTTCAACCACTATAAAAGTCACTTTTGATGGAGAGTTGACCCAAAGGTTAACTTTTCAAGTCAAAGCTCCAAATCAATGTTTGAGCATCCTAGCATCTTGGTTTAGTGATTTGAAATATGTTTGAGCCTTCACTTATCTCATTCCAAGCATTTTACAAGTTTTGAGTGTGATATGCTCATTTAAGGTTTTCTAGACTACCTAGAATTAGGATTTTTATTCTCCACTAGTTCTTTAGGAAAATTCATTGTTTTAGTAACTCATTAGCATCATATTAACCATGTCTAGATTTTAGAATCATGCATTTGCACACTGCTACACGTTTTGACCCTTGATCACACAAGCATGCGCATAATTGGCTTAGTTTTCTTACTTGAAAGTGGGGTTTGGATAGTGATTTCGTGAAACTATGATTGTTAGAGGGTCCTAACTGTTTATTTACCTATTACATCATATTGAAACATGTTCAAAGCATTTACAACACATGAAACTCATTTTTTGTCTTCATATGCATTTTAGGCACTCTTTACAAGCCATTTTGCACTCACTTTACTTGTTTCATCTTTGATTTTGCTTTTCTATGAATTTGTATGATTCTTTGCAATTTAGTATGTTGGTTTAGTGTATAGGATATCCTTGAATCATCTATGACTCAATTTCATGCATTTTGGAAGTTTTTACCCATTAACTAGTTTTTAGGTTCATATGTTTCTATATAATGAGGTATTTTCGAATTCCTTAATATTGTGTACAAACACTTGTGTTTGCACTCAATTTGCATCATAATTTACATCTTCAAATTGTTAGACCATGAATGGAAGCATGACATTTATTCAGAACACAAAATCTGCACCAAATTTCTTATGTTGTAAAATGTGCACAAAATCTGCACCAGTTTTGTTGCATGTGCTGCCAAGTTTGGTTCAACACATGATTTTGAGAAATTGGAGCTATAACACTGCATTTTATCAAACAATTTTCTATTTTTTATTAAGTAGAAATTTTAGGTAGAATTGAGGTGTGAAACCTCTTCCATTCATGTCTCTTCGGAGTTATATAGGTTCATGGTGGATATTATAGCATTTCATCATCATTTGCATATTAATTTGAGTACTACTTTACAGTAGCATTAATTTTCCTGCATCTGCTCTTACATTTTTACACTTATTTAGACACTTTGTTCATATTTTCTTTCATTGATTTACTACAACTATATTTTTAGCTTATTATGAAATGCATTCTAGGTTTGATTAGGTGAAATTTTGCACTTCTTTTTTAATTGAAGGGGTTATCCTAGTTTTCAGCATTCTTTTATCAACTAAACAACATGTGGCATGTTCTAGCAGCAGGGAGAAGAAACTTTTAGAGCACATCACAACATGTTTGAAGCAGAAAACTAGTATTATGCAGTTTTCATGCTCCTTTTGACATCTAACACCACTCTTTTGCCAAATTATGCATAATTTAGAAAACACATTATATCTGTTGATGTGAATGGGAGCTAATATAGGATACATATATTAGCGGCAACGCACTATTTATGCAAGAAGTCATTAACTAGACTACAAGCTAAAGATGCAGCAGCAATAACTCAAGCAAATAGAGTAGAGGAAAGAGTAAAAACGTTTGAAAAAAGTTTGGGGAGAGTGGTGGGTACCTTGTATGGCCAAGCAACAACGCTGACTTTGTTGGATCCTTCCAAATTAGAGGTGATGAAAGGGATAATTCTGAATCAAGAAGGAAAAATATGTAGCTTTATAAGATAAACGTTTACATACTTTAGAAATTTTGTTTAAGACTCCTCTAAAATTTTAATGTCATTAACTACATTAATTCAGTACAATCAACATTGAATTGGACAAACCAATGTCAATAAAGTTTTAAATAGATGAAAAAATATGCAATGACTTCACATGTATTAACATTCAACATCTAAAAGGGAGAATTGAAGGCCTTTTTTATACTTTCAACCAAATCAACGCTCAGTGCAGTGGTGGTTTAGTGCAATGGTGCATAATAAAGTTTACAAATGCAGAATGCCACTAAAATAGGAGTTGGCCATGACCAATCTGTTGTAAGCTAATACTATGTAAGAATTTAAGGCCTAAAGTCTAAACTGGACATTGCAAGATGCAAATGAATGACTATATGATTGACCAAACTTGATTATTTTTTCATTCAAATGTAGCATTAATCTAAATGAAATTATGCATGACCCCTATGGCAGCAAAAACTTTAGATGTGTATTAATCAAAAGTTGATTCCTACATAAAATTCTAAAAATCACCATTCAAACTTTACAAATTCCACTACAATGGCAAACAATTTGCAAATGTAGTAAAATAACTTAAGGAACTGTAAAGCAATTATCCCAACAAGTTTAAAATGATAAAATATACCTAAGAAAAGACTCAAATTATAAAAACAACACAAAACTCAAAATATGACACCCTAGAACCTAAAACTAGTTACTAGAATAGGCTAAAATTATCAAATATGAAAATTGCACTAATCTAATTATTTGAACTACTAAACCACTATTTATACAAGTTTTCAATGCTAAAACAAACATAAAAATAAAGTCAAAATTCTAAATTAACAAGAAAATTAAAATTTGACTACTTAGAACCTAAAACTAGCAAGTAAAACCAACACTAGTGCTAACACTATGCTATACTAACTAGAAATAAATACCTAAACTACCTAAACAACAAGTTCTGTTTCTAAACAAATTGTAGATCATAAAAGCACAACTTCACAGACAAACACAATCAAACTACAGATAAAGAAACAAAAATAGACACAAAAATGGGGGTAAAAGTGTATGGTCCAGTGTCTAACTCAAAAGGAAATTGAATTTGAAGAAAGTAAGTGTAGGAACTGATTTAAGACTCATTCACTGATGCTATGTGAATGAAATGGGTCGCCAAGCAGTAATTAAAAATTTCCTACCATTTTAAATTGGACAATTAGAGATTGAATTCACATTGATTTATTGCTACCAATCATAATCAATATCTCGGAGGCTACGCACAAAACTTTAAATCCATACTTAAACATCACAGCCTTGAAATTACATAATTATCTCTACCAAACTAAGTTCCCAATAATGGAGAAAAGCAAACACGTTGCGTTTCTTATCGGTCTGATCATGCTCACTACAATTCAGATCATAAATCTATGTTGTTGCACGAGAATAACACAATTCAGATCAATTCAAACAAATTCTACCCTAAATCAATAAAACTAAAGCAGCAACGCAAAAAGGAGCAAGCTTACCTATCGGTGTGGCAACGCAGGCGAAACACTCGACGGCCACCGAAGCTTTACCCACAACCTAGACTCTTCTGCCACCAATGCCGGCAAGCTATACCCACGGTGGAGATGGAGCGAACAGCCACTCCCAGGGCGTTAACCTAACGGTAGATGACGGTGGAAGGGAGAGATGGAGCGATTCGGTCACGATTGGCAGTGGAAATGGCACGGCAACGTCATTGGTTCGGTGGGAAGTGGCGGTTTGATGGTTCGGCAGTGGCAGTGGGTGGCAGGCAGTGGCAGTGAGTGGTGGGTTGTGATAGAGAAAGAAAACATAGTGGGAAATGAAAATAGAAAGGGGAAACCAATTCTGATATCTAATTTCATCGATGACCTTACCGACGACCTGGATCCGTCAGCTAGTCCGTCAGTAAACTAATTAAATAATATCATCATTGACGTAACCGACGGATAAATTCCCTCGGTAAAACCAACAGTGACGTTCGTCGGTAATTCTGTCGATAAACAAACATAATAATCTCATCTATCAAATTACCAACGGATATGTTCTGTCGGTAAACTTCACAACTACATCTGTCGGTAACTTCGTCGGTAATGAACAATTACCGACGGATAAAGATCCGTCAGAAAGTACCCATCGGTAATTATCAATTTTCTTATAGTGGATACTGGTGAAGGCAAATGATGTGCAGAAGATAGCCTTTGGGTCCCGATATGGGCACTATGAGTACGTGGTTATGCCTTTTGGTTTGACTAATGCTCCAACTGTATTTATGGACTAGATGAATTGGATCTTCAGGCCCTTCTTAGATAAGTTTATCGTAGTCTTCATAGACGACATACTTATCTATTCCAACACTCAGAAGGAACATGCAGAACACCTAGGTTGGTGCTTGGTATTCTAGGGGAGAAGCAGTTGTTTGCTAAACTGTCCAAGTCTGAGTTCTTGATGGATGAGGTACAGTTTTTGGGGCACGTGATATCCGCTCGGGGAATTGCAGTGGATCCAGCGAAGGTTGAAGTTGTGGTTAAGTGAGAAAGTCCCAAGTCAGCAATGGAGGTCAAAAGCTTTGTGGGTTTAGCTGGCTATTACAGGAAATTCATAGAAGGATTTTCCAATATAGTGGTGCCTCTGACACAGCTTACCCGGAAGGACCAACCTTTCACTTGGACGGATAATTGTGAGGAGAGCTTTCAGGAGCTAAAGCAAAGGTTGATGAGTGCCCCGATATTAGTTATCCCAGATGTTGGTAAACCCTTTGAGGTTTACTGTGATGCCTCCCATCTAGGTTTGGGCTATGTGTTGATGCAAGAGAAGAAGGCAATGACATATGCTTCGAGGCAACTTAAGGTGCATGAGCGTAACTACCACACTCATGACTTGGAGTTGGCAGCTACTGTGTTTTCCTTAAAGATTTATAGGAATTATCTCTACGGTGCCCAATTTCTAGTGTTCAACGATCACAAGAGTCTTAAGTATTTGTTTTACCAGAAGGAACTAAACATGAGACAGAGGAGGTGGATGGAATTCCTAAAAGACTACGACTTTGAACTTTTGTATCATCTAGGGAAGGCGAATGTAGTGACAGATGCCTTGACTAGGAAGACAGTGCATATTGCACATCTTATGATCAAGGAAGTGGAACTGCTAGAGAAATTCAGAGATATGAAGCTACAAGTAGAATTGGGATCCAAGTTCAATGGATGTAGTACTCTAACTATATCTAGTGACTTCTTGGACTTAGTTAGAGAAAGACAGTTATTAGATGCCAGTTTGAACAGAGTTAGAGAGCAACTTGGGTCAGATGAAGCGAAGGATCTTGCCTTTGATAGCGATAGTATATTAAGATTTTGGGGTAGGGTGTGTGTGCCAGATGACGTAGAAGTGAAAAGGTTAATCCTTGAGGAAGGGCACAAGAGTCGTCTTAGTTTGCATCCTGGCATGACTAAGATGTACCAGGATCTCAAAGAAACCTTTTGGTCGTAGGGTATGAAGAAAGATGTTGCCCAGTTTGTATCAGCCTGCTTGACATGTCAGAAGGCAAAGGTAGAGCATCAGAGACTCGGTGGAATTCTACAGCCTTTGGAAATACCAGTGTGGAAATAGGATAGCATCTCTATGGACTTTATGACCCACTTGCCACGAACCTTTAGGGGTCATGATACCATCTGGGTTATTGTGGACCGATTGACCAAGAGTGCTCACTTCTTGGCAATGAATTTGAGAATGTATATAGCCAAGTTGGCCTAGTTGTACATTAAGGAAATTGTGAGGCTGCATGGAGTACCTTCGAGCATTGTATCATACATGGATCCACGGTTCACTTAGCGGTTTTGGCAGACTTTGCAAAGTGCTTTGGGAAGCAAGTTGACTATGAGTTCAGCCTATCATCCACAAATCGATGGTCAGTCCGAGAGGACGATTCAGTTGCTTGAGGATTTGTTGAGGACATGCGTGCTGGATCACTTGGGTGCTAGGAATGAAGTTTTACCGTTGATAGAGTTCACCTACAACAATAGTTTCCATGCGAGTATTGGCATGACGCCATATGAAGCTCTTTACGGGAGGAAGTGTAGGACTCCTTTGTGTTGGTATCAAGATGGGGAAGCAGTGTTAGTTAGACTTGAGTTGTTAGAGCAGACTACTGAGAAGGTAAGATTCGTAAGAGATAGGATGCAGGCCTCTCAGAGTAGGCAAAAGGCTTATGCAGACCATAGGAGGAGACCCTTAGAATTCGTTGCTGGAGATCGCGTGTTCTGGAGGGTGACCCGAACCACTGGTGTGGGAAGGACTCTTCGTTCAAAGAAGATTTCTCCTAAGTTCCTTGGCCCTTACCAGATTTCGAGGAGGATTGGGCCGATAGCTTATGAGATTGCTTTGCCTTCCCAATTGGCTAGTCTTCATCCAGTGTTCCATGTATCACAACTGAGGAAGTATGTGTTTGATCTATCTCATGTATTGGAGGTCGAGGATGTGCAGATCAGGGAGGATCTCACTATGGAGGTACCACGAGTGGCTTTGGAGGATAGTCGAGTTGAGGAATGTCGGGAAAAACCAATCAGTCTTGTCAAACTCATCTGGGATCGGAAGACAGGTGACTCTACTTGGGAGTTAGAGGAGGATATGAGGAAGTCACATCCGCATGTGTTTTCCTGGTAAGTTTTCATTTTTGAGGTTAGAAAATTTTGTTCTTGGGGAAAATGTAAGGCCCACTTATATTTCTGCCTTTATTTTTAAGGGTTGCCCTTTTTCAGTTGGGCTTAAAGGTTGGCCCAAAGGGTGCTAAGGCCCCTAAAGCAGCCAAACCCTCTCATTCCTGTTCACTTTGCAAAAATAGTGTTTCTCAAACCCTCCCTTGTTCTCAACAGAAGCTCTGCTAGGGCTTGGTTCGCTCTTGTTCACGCTAGCTCTAAAGCTCACCTCGCCTCACATAAGTTAGTTCTTGAACCATATTCTCCCCTTTTCTAAGTTGTTTTTCGTGGTTTCTATTGGGGTTCATAGTACTAAACCCATTTTTCTTTCTGTATCGTTGTTCTCAGCTCTCAAGTCTGTTTCTGGAGCTGCTGGGTCCGTTAGCTTTAATTGTCGAAGTCTCATACTAGCATTTTCCAGGTAAGGGAATCTAGGGCTTGCTTGTTTACTTCAATTTTTGCTTCCCTTGCCACTGTTTCACAATTTTATGGCTTGTGTGCTATTGTTGAAATGTGGAATGTCTTGTATTGTTGTTTGGGTATGAAAATATAGCTATTGTAAGGAGAACAGTGACGAGATCTGATACTCTCGCCCAAGCGAGACTTGTAGAAACAGGTCAGGTTCATACTCGAGCTCTCGTTCTGGCGGAGAGCTCTCGTTTGAGCGAGGTGATATCTCGCTTAGGTGAGAGTGGCTTACCTAAGCGAGAACTCATGGGAGCCTTGACATGTCGCTGCAGTTTTAGCCCAAGTGAGGAACCTCACCTTTGAGCGAGGGGTGGTCTCGCTCAGGAGAGGAGGGCTCCCCTAAGCGAGAACTCGCGAACTCAACAAACCCCCCTGTTGGTAGTCTCGCCTCAGCGGGGGCCTGCCGCTTGAGTGAAAGACCTCTTTCGCTTGAGCGAGGGTCCATGGCTTGAGCGAGGCTGGAGTAAGGGTTTGCTCTGTATTTGTTCATTCCCCTGTCTTTGGTTTGTGATTGCTGGTATGATTGCATTACTTTGATAAGGCATGAATTGGTTGAATATGCATGTGAGATCTGATTATATGGGCTAGAATGATGAGTTAACATGATTTTGGCATGAACTGAGTATGGAATGGTTAGTTATAAAAGTGACATGGGATTGGTATGAGCATGAATGTTATTTTGATGAATGGAACATGTTGTTGGTATGTTTAGGGCGTAATTCCACGATAGTTTCGTGGTGGCGTCTCATTGGTTAGGATGTAATTCCATGAATCTCTAGGTGAGATCTTATGGTGGTGCCTCAGTTGGTCGGACTTAATTCCATGACCCCTGTTAGTAGGAGTTCATGGTGGTGCCCCATTTATATAATTTAGTAAGGATTCAAGGTAAGGATTGCATCCAAATACTCTAAAGAGTCAGTTAGTCTCACATAGAGCGTACTGACTCGAGTGATGAGAGTAGTAGAAGGCCTGGAACCCATTAAGGGCTTACCTTGTGGGGGATGAGACATTGGAACAATTAGCTCGGTAGAGCAGTAAAAGCCACCACAAGTGCAAGCATCCGCTGAATCCGACTAATTATATGTATCCGGATGAGTCACGTCTGAGTCTTAGTGTATTGTGTGCAAGTTACAACATGGTTGGTTGACATATGCATCTTGAATTGTGAGATTGTATGTAACTGTATGATAAACCATTTTTCTGCTCTAGCTTACCCTTTTGCTTGTTTGATTGTTATGTGTGTGGTCTTCTCTCTTTGCGATGATCATCAATTTATTGATGTGAGCAGATGCGAGAACTACTCGTGGTCAACAGGAAAATGGTGATTCTGCTGCTTAGCCTCTGGAATGGATTCCGCTTGTCTGAATTTTATTTCAGGGCTATGGCCCATGTATTATCTATTCATTTAGCCTTGTTTTGAATTATATCGGTCAATGTATTTTCTTTTGTATCGGCATCGTGGTGTGTCCTTGATACTTTCTATTTTAAGTACTTTAGATGTTGTAGGAGTGACTTTATACTCTAAAACTTTACTTTTCATATTATATTGTGTGACGTATCGTTTAAATAAGTTAATTATTAAATGAATTATCCTTATCCATGTGACGCGCTAAATTAATAATGTTTCACAGTTATATGAACTATTTAACATGTTATCTGCAAAATTAAATTAAGAATTCATTACGCATGAAAAACTATATTATATTTTAAACTTGAAGTAAAGCAGTGAGTTGAATTGCAGTTATGAACTATAATTCATGAAATTATTTTCTTTGACAACGGTATGCATCGTTTTAATAATTTTAAATTGCGATGTACTACTAGCATAAATTGAAGAAAAGAGTCTCTATGGATATAATGAACAATGAGTAATAAGAACACCCTAAAAAGGTTTCTGAGTTTTTGTGTTGCAGGGATATGATTAAGGTGATAGATATTATTAGAATTTTGACCGATGCATTTGCAAATTCTTGGAAATAGGGTTTGGTAAAAGCACCTGAAAATTAAAAAAGTGTGGTAGCTTCTTCCATGCACTTGCTCCGAAAGTCAAGCGAAGCAGTTTTTTGAATGATTGTTAATGATTTCTTCCCTTCTTTTAAAACATTTTTGTTCTCGTCAATGTCTAAAGAAAACCAAAAAAAAAAAAAAAAAAAAAACAAAAAAAAAAGAAAAAAAAAAAAAAAAAAAAAAAAATTAGAAACCAAAACAGTACGGAAAAAAAGACTCAACTGGCAACTGACAAGAGCTTGACTTGTAACACCATGAAATCATCATCAACAATGAGCTTCTTTCCTTTCCTTTTCCATGAATCATTTGCTTCAAGAAAATCACATAAAAAGCTTATATGTTATCATCACCATTCTTTTAATTTTGCAGCAAAGCAACTTAACCCAGCAAGAAAGAGTATTATTTTAAGGTCAAATGCAACACATGTATGGTGTGTATGTGGCTAAGGTATATAAAAAAATGACCATAAAGAAAAAGGAGGATATAGAAAATAATTTAGTAACTGCTTGGTGGAAAACAAAGTTATGCTTTTATTTGGGTGTGTACAAAATAAAAAATATAGTACAAAGAAGATTGTTATACATGGTGTATTTAAAATAAAAATATAAAAAGTGTGAAAATATAAAAATATTTTTGTTTTTTTTTTTCAAAAAAATAAAAGCATGTTGACAAAACTACTAGTAATATATTCTTTCTCCATCTATGATTCATCCTTCAAACTAGTTTTTTAGATTCCAAAATGACCTTAAGGATGATGACACCTATTGATGATAGGGTGGTGACTTTGGAAGGTCTATTCACACAATCATACACTTTCTCTTTATTCTCTTTTCCATCCTTGTTCTCCTTTTAGTTATGGAGAAGTATCTTTTTTCCAACCCTTAGGTCTTGGCAGATTCTTGAAAGAACCCTAAGACATATTGAAATAATAAAATTTTTAAATTTTTAAAAAATAGTGTATATATATATATATATATATATATATAGAATTAATTTTGGACAATGGATGTTTTAGTTTTTATTAATAATATAAATATTAATAAAATTGAAATGATTAAAAACATAATGTTAAAAACCTTGAGGTATGCTAATCCTTTTTTTTTTATGGGGAGGGGGATTACTCTTCTTTTAATGGAGAAAATGCTTAAATGCATAGGTTCCCTATGTTTCACAAGTGGTGAGAGATTCTATTAAAGTTAGATTAATAATGTTATGACAAAATATAACAAATAAAGAAAGAAGATGAAAAGTATTTGTCTAACTTACATTCTCACCATGAAATCAAACATTCAATCACAATTTTGAAGATTCGTTTGTGGTTGGATTGTGCTTAAATTTGGACAACAGGTTCAAAAAGAATCTACTTTCGATTTTGAACTATTGGATACGAATTAGAAGTTTCAAGTGAGAGAAAACCTATTTTGTATTAGAAACTTTATTTATTTTTAGGGGTTTTCATTTGTTTTTTCCGGGTATTGTGCTTGGTTTATTTTGGATTATTGTAAACGCTGTTTTTTGCACTATGAACAATTTTTTTAGCTCTTGTTGATCATAGTTGAGTTATTCTTTTTATAGCTGAAAGAGCCATAATATTTCACCCTTCTATCTTTTTTATATTTATCTATTAAGAAGCCAAATTTATTGTCTGACGAAGGAGAGTTTTGAACATTATAATAACTGCTTTATGGGACATTAGTGAATAATATTGTTTTTATTCTCATTACAGGTTGTGACACAATTGCCCGAACTTGTTGAAAAATAAAAAATTTGATATGTTTCTATATCCTACAATAACAAGTTGTAATTGTCAATGAGTTTTTAAACTTAAATTATACCCTAATGGGGGTTTTTCAATTTGCACATAAGGGATAAATCTCAATGTAAAGATTAAAAAATTTTAAGTGCGAGTTTGGTCTAATATTGACAAAAAATTAGAATAAAGAATAAATAAAAAATAAGAATCATATATTTTTTTAAAAAAATGGATTGAAAATTATATTTTTTGTTAGAATGTTCATGAATAACCAGCACAGAATCTCCGTAACATTTCTCTTAATGAAAGCTCAACAAATCTATACTTTTAAGATTAAAGTTTTACTTACAAGGAATTTTAATTATAAGAAGAGGTGAAGTTTGTAAGAAATATTACACTTAATACAGTTAAAAACTATGTAAAAAAAAAATCCATTCCTTCTGTATTCAATATTTAATCATATTATGTAGAGTAATTTCAACTGGTTGATAGTTTATTTTAACTGACTATTGAAGAATAAAACTTTACGAATTATTATAATTTTTCGTGCTATTATATTTTGTATAACTTTTCAACTTAGAAAATATAGTAAGAAGTAATTGAAATTCATGTTTTAAAATATTAAAGATGTCATTTTTATCTAATATTTACTTTATAAAATATTTAGATGATTTTATATATATTGGTATAGCACTGTGGGGCACGTGGCACCCACAAATCTAAACTGAATGATCATTATATTCTCAACCTTCTAAAGTAAATATTTCTTTTCATCTGGGCCACCTAATGCCATTCCTTATCAAATTTCTATTCATTTGGAAAACAGTTTAAATTAATGAAACAAGAATAAATATTCTGCACCCAATCATATAGTACAATTATTCTGATTCTCTGCTCTTTCCTATGCCTAAATTCTTAACTGTTATTTTAAATATTTAAAACGTTAAAGAAATTCAAAAGTTCAATAATCCTCTTACATAGTAATGCTGGATACTTTAGTACATAACTCCTGATTTTATGATTTTTATTTGAGTTTTTTTTTTTCTTATCTTCGTTATTATCATTGGTCAATTAGTATTTTAAAACATTAAAAAAATGTGATAAATCAGAATTAGTATATTTTGAAAGGAGAAGCAACACAAAAATTTCATTAGAAAATCTGAAGTTGAAATGAATTTGGATTATGCACTTATGAGAGAAAATTAAAGACAAAGATCTATCTATATATTTTTGATGTCTACTTAATAGATGCTTACATTTCCATCATTTCCAACCTCTCAAGTAGGTTGATGAATAAGGGCCCTTTGTGTTTGTGGGAATAATTTTGCCTCTGTGCTTGTGAATGCGTGAGTGTGAGAGCACAAACAGAAGCAAAAGCCATTAACTCCATTTTAAGCCTTAACTAATTACGGTATTAACTACAATACTTAACAAGTAAAGATGCATGTTTTCACATTATTATTATATGCAAGAATAAGAAGAACGTCATGATCAGAATTGGATCTGTTTTGCCTCAACTTTCGGTCATTAATTAAGACATAACTAATGAATAAGATAACTGCATATGCATTTGCATACGTTGGTGTAGCCCTTTTTTTTTTAAAGGTGAATGAGTTTATAATCAAATCATTGTATGTTGAAGAATTTCCATATTCTTCACATTTTTTTCTCATTTAATTTCCATATTTAAAAAATTATTGCCAGTCATTCTACATTTTTTTTTCCTAATTAAGTGAGTCCTCTATGAATTTCCTATCTCTGTGAATTATTGCATAGGGTTTTAAATTTCTCTATATGTGTAAAGGAGAGTCTGGATGAGAAATTGTAATATTTTGAAAAAATAAATGAACAAAAAGAAAGTTAGTGGACAAGATAAATTGAAAATGAACATATATATATTTTTCAGAAAGTGTACCGAAAGTACAATAAGAAATTTGTGATATTTAGAAAAAATAAAATATATATTGTCACTTTTATAACATATTAATAGATGAATAAATAAGTTAATAATAAATTATTTTTTCATTGTACTTGAATAAATAGATTGTCATACTAATGCACCTTAATTTTACTTAATAATTTATAACATGAGTTAAAAAGTAAAAAAACTTTTCTCATAAATAACACACTATCATCATCTTTTTTTTTTCAAATAACATACAATAAATTTTATCTACACAAATAACATATGCGTTAGTTTTAAAAGTTTCTCAACATGTTTTTGGTAGACCTAATAAAAATAAATAAATCAAAACATGGTAATTGAAAAGTATATTGAGTTGATTTATCGAGAATCGAACTAACACACTAAAAATGTGTTATTTGTGTAAATAAAACCTAGTGTGCTATTTAAGTAAAACATGCTTTAACTTAATAATTTGTAGTGGGTTGAAAGGGATTTAAAAATTTAGATTGAGTCACTTTTTGAAACACATATAGAAGAGTTGAAGGTAAAGTTTTTTGTAATGGAGGAGCAATTAATAGCACATTGATGGTGAAAGATTTATCCTTTTGGCTTTGTTTTTGGAAGGTGTTAAGAAATTAGAAGGGTGTTGTTTATGGTTGAAGCATGAGGCAGCAAAATCCTCTTCCACTTAGGGATTCCTTCCCACTATTGGGACCTTTTAGTCCTTTTCTAGTACCCTAAAGAGGGAGGCTTCTATAATTACATACATAGATTTGCACCAAAGCTTAAAACCATGAACTAAGCATTTTGGGTAATGCATGTCATGCTAGTGCTCCTAGCCTTTATAAATGGGGCATCTTAGGCCAAACTTTTTTTTCTGTCCAGAGTCTTCCAACTCCCCACTTTTCATCATTCTCATTTTGATATCTCAAAACTAAAAAATAAACCCTAATCATGCGTGTTCAACCTTTTCACTACACACAAATCACATAACTATTACCAACCCAATTTGTTTATTCATATGTGTCTGTTTTTTAATGATGTTTGTGACAATGATAAATGTTGATTATGTGACTTGGTGATGAGATGACGCCACATATCTCCAAAACTAATGGTTGCCACTCGGTGATGGTGGCTGGTACAAGAGGCTTGTGTTGCCAAGATGTTGCGCTGCACTTTGCACTCTAAACTTTGATAGATGACAGTCCAGCTGATCCTGATAAGGACCGGCCCTACTACTATTGGACAACCCACCTTTCCTTTATACTTCCTCAATTTTTATTTTATTTATTTACCATTTTTATTACGAGATTCAACTATGAGATAACTATGTTTTTTATTTGGAGATCCATTTTTATATCATTATTAGGTTTCTACATAGGCAAAGCATCGAAGAGATTTAACAATAAGAAAAATTACATTATAATAACTAAATTTTGAAATATAAAATATTGAAAAAATGAGAATAAAGAATTTCATTTAAAGGGTGTTAGTTCATATTACAAAAAAGTTGTCAAAATTTAGTTTTATAGATTGTTTTATATGTTTTTTTATTTTTACTCGATTTAACTCATCTTAAATCTCTTAACAAATTCACATTTCGAAAGAAAAGAAAAGAGTATAATAAGAAGATAAAAAGGTGTTGTTTTTACATGCGTGAAAACCACCCTTTTCTGGGGTCTAGAGTAAGGACAACTGCCATGAGATTATTGTACTTGGATTTGCGATTATAGTGGCAAAATCTTCGAATTTAATGCCTTCTTTTCATGGAGATAATTGTTCTCAAATGAAGAAGTAAGTTTCCATTGAGTGAGATTTGAAGGTATCTATGAAAAGCTTGAGGTCTTTGAAGAATATGTGATGCAAAGATGTAAATGAAGGTTGAATTTGACGTGGAAATTGAAAGGAAAAGGGGTAGAAAATAAGAGAAAAGTTGGGGAAACAGTGTTAGCATGATATAAAAGTGCATGGTGCATGTATCTACCACACATATAAATGCTGAGTTGAAGTGTTTGAGGAGGGATATTTATGGGTTTCACTGAAGATACACTGGTCCAGTCTCTACTGTGTGGTATTTTCTTAGCCGACACTAGTACTACGGATAAATGAAAGGGACTTCCATATTATTTTTTTCAGCCGAAATCTGATTCAAAGTGGAGCCTGCACTTACACATATTAAATTTTTAAGAAAAGCAAGAAAAAGAAGAAGCTTCTTTCTATTTTCCTTTGTTTTTTTAAGATGGGGTAATTAATGTACAAAATAAGTAGATGTTGTTTTTAATGGGTGTGATGAAATAGCAGAAATTGAATCGAACCCAATGCGAATTTTTGGGTAGGGCATAGGCCCATGTTATGGATCGTTAAAGTCTTTGTGGCACTCATTCTCACCACTGTGGCTTCTGACTTTTAACTGTAAAGCTGGCGGCGGGTTATACTAAACAACAACTCATTCATTCATTCACAACACCATATGTGTGTGGAAGAACTTTGGTCTCATGGGGTAAAACAAAAACTTATTTTGGAATCAAAAATTGTTACTGTTTGTCTTCTTTCGTTGTGTGTATTAATTGTCAGCTGTGGCAAACCTTTCTTCTGGTTGGGTTTGGAATAATTAGCATAAAACTTAACATCTATATTAGTTATTTTATAGAACTTTTATTTGAAGAAATACTAGTATAAGTTTATAAAACTTTCCGAATTTGAACATACCAAGAGCGGATCCGTGGCGCAATGGTAGCGCGTCTGACTCCAGATCAGAAGGTTGCGTGTTCGATTCACGTCGGGTTCAATCCCCTGTTCCGCTTTCATTTTGTTTTTTCAATTTTCTCTGATGGGCCAATTGGACCCTCTTTTATGGGGAATTCACCAAAAGGGCCAATTGGACCCTTTGAGTCAGTTGGGTTCTTCCTGCACCTCCAAGATTTATTCAACATCCTATATTCTTTCAAAATTCCATAATTAACCTTGTTCCGTTGACTAGCTGTAAAATTTAAAATAATCTAACCTTAACTCTCCCACACCCCCAACCCCACTCAAGTATCTCCCCCTCTTTCTCTTCTCTTTGTGATTGTTTCTTCCTCACGCATTAACTTCACACAAGGTAATTTTTAATTTGTGTTTGTTATTCACTTCATGCTTCATGCTCACTCACTTTTCTGTTCGTAATGTCTGCTGCTTGTGTATTATTGAAACGAGATCCGTAGAATGTAGAATATGTGCACTACTGACTTATTTAATTTATTGAATTCACGAAATCCGTGGATTTGGAATTTATGGATAGTTTGAAGTTGTAGGTAAGGATAATAATGGTAAGAAAGTAGATTAAACAATTTATTGAGGTACGATTGGATCTGTAATACTTCCTGCTTCCAACATCCTTGACATTAGGCATAATGTTTATTTGTGCGCAAGTTTCAGTTAGATCCTAAAAGACTCATCTAAATTTGTAAAGAGTATTTTTCAATATCTTGTGAGATTTATTAATATGTGTTTGTGTTATAAAAAACAAAATATTAGTTTCAGGTTAGAAAAAATTTGCGACTTAGACTAGTTGGAGATCAAGTTGAGAGAAAAAGCACGAGTGAGAGTTGTCAATTTCTTGGACCATGTCTAATCTTTTGATCAAGCAACAAGTAAAACTCGACTTCTTTATCTACTTTTGAAACAAAATATGTAAACCCTAAAGTTTTACAAAACAATACTTTTCATATATAATATATTAAAGTTATATTATTAATACATAAATAATTATTGTTTCAGAAAAAAAAAAAATATATATATATATATATATATATATATTATGATTAAAAATTAATTAATCAATAATTAATTAAAAATAATGTTCCTTTGTATTAAAGATAATAAAAGTAACTAGCTTTAGTCTTAGAATAATAATAACCATTATATCTTGATAAATTATATTTAAAAATTAAGTGTTTAAATTTAAAATTATTGTAATAATAGCATTATAACAAAATAATATAAGTATAGTTCAAATAATAAAATAGTTATAATATTTATAAGAAAGTTTTTAGTTAGTATAATATATATATATATATATATATATATATATATATATATAATATAATTAAAACTTATGAATATTTGTATATATTTTATATTAGAAACTATAACCATAAATAATGCTTTACAGAAAAATATATTAGACAGAGTTAATGTTACTGTATCGTGATATTGTAAAGAATAAAAAATATAAAAAAATTCTCTCATATTTTTGGCTTTTCGAGTCATACTCATTAAATATCTATAAACTTCGAGTCCTACTCAATAAATATCTATAAACTTGAGATGCAGTGAACTTTACTAATATAATAATTTCTACTCATTAAATATCTGTAAACTTGAGATGCAGTGAACTTTACTAATATAATAATTTCTTTGGTTTTTGGGCTTAGTTATCAAGAGGGATAAAACTATAGTACTATATGTCAATTATACATTGACCGATTACTGATTCAATCAGTAATATAGGATTTTTCTGTAATCCTTTATTTCGTGTCGGTTAAAATATTTTTTGTCCTAATTTTTATCAATTGGAATATTTTTATCAAATTTTATTAAATAAGTCTTAATTTTGTTTTAGTATTTAAATAGATTTTAATTTTTGTCAATTTTATTCAATTGGATATTTTTTTCTAATACCGTTTAAATCATTAACTACCATAAAAAGTAATTACCACATGTCACTACGTGTTTTTTTTTTTTAATTTCATCAAGACACCAACAAAAGCCACAAACACCGAAAAGCTCACCGAAAACAACACCCACACCATCACACTTCAACCCAGGACACTCGAATACAAAAACCCTTTCATTGGTGGTGGGTGGGAAGAATGACATCGTTGATTGTGGTTGGGAACAACGTTACAGAGTCCCGTATGAAGCCCACCATAAAGCATGACCAAGAGGCGTGAGTTGAGGGCTACATACGATGGCTTAGGGCTAAGGTTGGACAGAGCAGAGCACAAAATGATTGAGACCCAAGACTCTGTGGCCATGGAATTGGGTTTGTGAGATGATGTGATTGAGCGATAGTGCGGCAGAGTGGCAGTGTGGACGATGGAGGAGCAACAACAACTTCAAATGGAGGAGCAATGGTGCAAACGAAGGTGGAAAACGAAGAAGTGAAAGCAACATGGAAACGAAAGAAGATGGAATGAGGGGAAGCATGTGAGAATATTAGATACATTACATCGGTTCCCATGTATAACCGATGTAATATCAAGTTTAATTTTAAAAAAGTGACGATTAAAATGTTTTTCAATTTTTTATTTTAAAAAATAATGTATTACATCGGTTAAATCAACAACCGATGTAATATAATTCACAATAATTAAAAAATTGCCACCACATGATTTATTACATCGTTTTTTATAAATGATGTGGTATCCTATTGTTATTTCACTATTTCGCACTAGTATTAGACAACTTAACTTTATGGAATTGGTTTGGTTTGGAATTATTTGGTGTGGTGATATGAAATTTATTTGCAAGTGAATTGAATGGAAAGGAAAATGGTAAAACAGAAAAATCATAGAAAAAAACCTAACTTACTATGACGTGCTTTGCATTACTTGTCATAGTAATCTAGACTTACTATGACATAACTTTGAATTACCTGTCATAGTAATTACTATGATTGGTTTTACAAAAATTTGTCATAGTAAGTTCACTAATTGTCCTAGCATCATCATCTTGTGCGGTGGTAAATTAGTCTTATTATGATTGTTGATTGAACACCTATCATAGTAAGTCTGATTTACTATGACAGGTTTCTGCAATGTCATGAAAAGTACATATTTTCTATAATTCCTACAATTATGATGCTAGAATACCTGTCATAATAAACTCGTTTTACTTGTCATAATAAGTTTATTTTTCACTAATGATGCTTTGTGAGATCCTCTTGGTTGTTATGAAGATTAAAACATTATTTGCAACACAAAATAAAATCATTAAGTTTTTTTAGATAAAATATTATCTTAAAATAATGTGTGTATGCATATATTTTTATGACACTTTTGCTTATTCAACCAGCAAAAAGAGCACTATGTTATATCATTTGTTAAACAAAACATATTGCAATTTACATTATCTATTGTGTATAAAAGTCTTTCATTTTACAAAAAAAAAACATATTCATGCTTTATTTATTTTTTATTTAATTACACTTAATTAAAATAAATGAAATTTAATGAAATTTTCTCTAACATAAAAAGAAAACAAATACAATAATAAAAACAAGTCATAATATATATATATATATATATATATATATATATATATATATAATATAATATAATATAATATAATATAATATAAAGACGTGTAAACATTTTAGAATGACCCATCACAATTAGGGATGTCAATAAGACATGTAGGGTACGAGTAGTAGCTCCTCTATACCCTATTTGTTGAATAAATATTTGTCCCGTACTCGTCTCATATTCATGTGGCTATTTGATATGTGGGTACCCACATATTTTTTCAATATCTGTAGATATCCATGAATATTTACAATATTTAACATCATATCTTAACCACAAATTCAAATAAAATACAATGCATAACATTCATAAATTTCAAACAAAATTCAAATAACCCATTTAAATATTGATGAATTACAATTTACAAAATAAATAGTGATTTTTTAAAACCAATTGATAAAAAATAACCTATTCAAAATCAATCTTTTAATATTTTAATCATATTTTTTAATATTTTTCAATTTAAATTAGATAACAAGTATAAGTATCCACGGGTACGGATATTATGATACCTGTACCCGTTCTATTAATATGCAGATATAAAAAATATTCGTATTCCTTACTTGCGGATATCAATTTACAATATTTATTTCCTACCCATTATGAATTTTATTTACATATACAAATTCTTTTAACATCCCTAATCACAATATACACCATACAAAATTAGGTTTTTAGTCTTTGGAAGGAGAAATTACTTGCAATTAATATTTAAAAAAAATTCAAAGATTACCGAATAGTTTTGTCAAATAACAAACTTTTATTTGGAATGAATATTATTCTCATGAAAATAATTTATAGTTATATATTTATCATCAAAGGTAATATTATTATTTAGTCAAAGTGTGTCTTACTTCGAGTCAAACTGAATTAACATAATACTAATTAATAATAATGTAATTTAAATAAAATAAAATAATTAAATATTTTCAATTAATGAGTTAAATAACATCCTTTCTTTGAGTAAACTATTATTTACATTAAAATATACTTTATTATTGTTACATACTTATCATATGTATGTGATTTGCCCATAAATGCATCTTCTTTTTGACTAAACACAATTTACACATAAAAGTAGGGTTTCAAATCAAAGCAATTCAAATATTATATGAACCAAAACAACTTTAATCTCAATGATATAACACTAATGGATGTTTCTATAATAACACTTGTTGATATATTGATTTAACTTTATAAAACACTAAATAAGCACAAGAGCACAATATAGATCATATTATTGTAAGAGAGGGGATAATAATACTCGGATTCATAGAGTATGAACAAAATAAATTTGTATTAAATCCTACAAGGTCAGTGAAATATTTAATGAACATGAATAGTTAGTTTACCTTTCTCAATTAATTAGTATTATTCATTTTGAGACCTATCTCTCGTGAGTAGGGATGTCAAAAAAATTCGTACCCGCGGGTATCCGCGGATAAAACCCGCAATGGATAGGAAATGGATATTAAAAATGGATACCCGCTACCCGTGGGTATGGGTATTTTTGATATCCGCATGTTAACGGGGTGGGTACGGATATCATAGTATCCGTACCCGTGGATACCCGTACCCGCTAAACTTTAATTCAGAAAAATTATTACCTCACAAATGAGTCAAAACATTATGAGTCTTCATTATATTAGTAAAAACTTTAATTCAGAAAATTTATATATATATATATATATATATATATATATATATATATATATATATGTATATTAATTAGGTTGTTGAAATGAGTTAATCTCTTTTACATGGATGAGTTTATTATGGATTGAGATAAAAGTAAGTTAATTTTTTTTAGTCTAAAATGTTATAACCTAATTTGAGCTGTCATTTGTTGGAGAGATGACCTATTTAAGAATATTTTGTTTATTTAATTTATATCATATATTTATTAGGATTGATTCGACTAATTATTTTATAAGAGTACCGATCAAAGTTGAAAATTAAAGTGTTAACTTATAACTTGACAAGTAAAGTTAAATATTAAACTATTCAAACTTAATGAATTATTTTAGTACTTAAGAAGATGAGATTGAAAACCTACACAATTATTATAATACAAAATTTGTGAAAAATGTTAAAGAATTAATGAAAGGTTGTTATTCGTGGGTTACGAGTTAATCCACATTTAATCCAATTTAAATTCGTTTAACCTATGGGTTAAATGAGTCACCGATCTGACCCACATTTAAAAGAATTATTATTTTTTCTATTTTAACATCATATTTGTACATATGTATACTTTTTATTATAAAATATATAAGATTAAATATGTTAAAATGTGAAATTGAAATTCGTTGTTGACCGAAATCTGATACATTTTAATTTCCAAACTTTAAAATAAATAGATATAGTTATCTTAATTCATCATTGTTATTTTTTTTTTATGATTGACATTTGGGTTAGTGTACGTGACAAACTATGTAAATAACTCAAACCCTAGTATTAAACATTGTTTGACTCTTAAAAGAATTTAACACAATTAAATTAAAAAAAATTATATTTATTCATTTTAAAATTTAAATTTAAAATTTAGATCTAAAGTCTTATTTAACTCTAAAATATATCATTAAGAATAATCTGATTTTGATGTTATAATAATGAATAATGGATTACAGCACACAAAGCACCATTGTCCTCTCTTTGTAATGACTGTGAATGAAAGTCAATTAAACGAGCATATGATTGTAGGGAAAAGAAATGGCTGTATGCATGCATTTGTGGACAACAAACATCAAAGTCCTGGTTTAGTTAAGAATCTTGGGGCTACATCATTCATCATTTATGGCATAACAAAGATTAATAACGCATTTTTTTCCTTTTAGATTTGTTGTTTATTATTAATTAACAAGTATCAATAAGGAAAAAGAGAGTTGTTTCTCTTCCTCTCGTTTCCCCTTTAGGGTTCATCTCACATTGACATCTTTGGAATAAATTCTATTGATTATTCTAGACTGAATAATGGACGGTAGAGATTGTGCCATTACTTTTATTATACCTATGTGAAAATATATCTACACATTTTTTATACTTATAAATATTTATAGGAATGTGCAAATATTTTTTATTTATTTTAATTTTAAATAAAACTATTTAAAACTATGTCTTTAAAAATTAAATTTACATAAAAATTTGATTTTAAAGTAAAATTTAATTTTAAGGTAAAATTTAAATAATATTGTACACTAAAATATTAAAATTTAGTATTCTAAAAAATACATTTCAATAAGTTGTACCAAAATATAAAATTTAAAAAGTTAATATTGTCTAAATAGCTTCAAGTTTATATATTTAAATAAAAATATATAAATATATAAATTTATATTTTAAATAATTCTGTAATGATTTGATCACTTAATTCTTTTAAAATACTCAAATAAAACTTAACATTTATTAACAAACGAGTAGTTATAACACTCGTATTCTTTACGTGTATGACAGATTTTAGGTATAGATGTAAATAAGTATGATTTTTTTTGCCATCCTAATAAAAATATTATTAAAATAAAATGAGATGCGGGGAAAGTAATGCTTTTTAAAAGTGATGTGATTTTTAAAATTCTCTATGGTTTTAACATTTACAAAGTTTTTATCATGGTCCCACATTTTTCATCAAATTTATTTTAAAATTGTTATATTTTGAAATTAACGCTGTTCTCTATGGGTAAACATAATGATATGGACTGTGTAAGTTTTCATCGGTAAAAAATATCGATTTATTTCTCTAATTTTTTTTATTTGGTTTAATTTAATCTTTTTATTATTAATTTGTTTTTATTATTAATTTGTTCGATTTAATATTCAATTATTTAAAAAATTTAATTTGATATTTTTTTTAAGTTGAAGTTAATATTTACATAACACGTGTCAATCCTAAAATTTTTCATTTTTAATTTATTTTTCATTTTTACTTTTTTTTTTTAATTTTATAAACGGTCATATGTTAGGTTATCGTTTTTTCATGTAGCAGTCTATAGTTTTAACATGTAACAGTGATGATAGTTGTTTTCAATTTGATCCTTTATTTACATATTTGGTTCAATTTAGTACTCATATTTTTTAAACTATCAAATTTTGTCTTCTCCAATTTGAGACCAAATTATTAAATAAGCTTAATTACAACTTATATATACATATTACAATAAGTTTTTTGAATATATATCAAATCATTCCATCTAAATACTCAAATTATTTTATTTTTTACATTTTTACCTTTGTAATCTTTTACACTTGAAACTTTTGACACTTGTAAAAAGTAAAATAATTTGAATATTTAGACGTAGTGATTTGATGTATAAATTTAAAAATATTATTTTAACATGTATATATAAGTTATAATTAAGCTTATTTACTAATTTGATCTCAAATTATAAAGGACAAAAATGGATCATTTTAAAAAATAAGGGTACTAAATTGAACCAAACATTTAAATAGAAGACTAAATTGAAAACAACTATTACCACGGTCACGTGTCACAACGAATGTAAATTGTCGTGTAACAAGATAGTAACCTCACACGTGACAGTTTATAAATTTTTAGAAAAAAAATTAAAAAATTAAAAAATTAAAAAAGTTTAAAATTTCACGACTTGATACGTGTCTTGTACAGACACGGTGTTAACTCCAACCTAACATAGAAAACCAAATTCCAAATTGAACCCTTTCAAATAATTAGAAACTAAATTGAACCAACTAATAATAAAGAGATCAAATTGAAAAAAATAAATAAAAAATTAAATCAGTAATTATATATTTTTATTACCTTACTTAAATTATAACCAACACAAACATATTTACTTATTTATAAAGTTATCGGTATTTATTTATACCGACATAAATTATGTAAAATACTTTTTTATATTAGTGAAAATATTTTGAGAACAAAAATTCCTTCTTCCGCACAATTTTATGACTAATTTAGATAAGTCTCTAAGACCTTGTTAACATGTAATTTCTACTTATATTTATTTAGAAGGTGAATAAGGGAAAATTATATTGCAATATATGATTGAACCTTTCTTCCCCATTTTATGGAGTAATGTTGAAAAAACCATTACACACGTGAATAATTAGGTCAAAGTCGTTGTGGGATGGTCACATCACATTTACTTTCACGAATAGCTTGATATTTATACAGTACTCTTATGTTTCTTTCACATTACTGTATTACAACTTTTTCTTATGTTATTATTTCCGTATAAAACTTTAAATTAAGGAAATTAAGTACATGTTTAAGGACTGATTAGAAGGATTGCTTTTATTAATGACATAAGCAAAACTTGTTAATATATATTGTCTTAAGAAATAAATATAAACAAAATGTGCATTTTCTAAATGCAATATTCTTTTTTTACCATCTGATGCATTGCTTTACTTTCTCAGATTATTTTTAAGAACTATAAAATGTGAAATATATTATTCCATTTATTATTGATTGCCAAATAAATGACAATTTTTATGTTTTACATGGTTTTTTATTCCACGAACAAGTAAGATTCATATTATTTTTTTGCAACACAGAAATAAAACTTACTTTATAGTTAATTTTAGTTTCTACTGTCCTCATTAATTTCTTTTTTTTTTTAATTCTCTAGGTGTAACTAAAAAAATCATATATTTCCACCCAAGCATATTTTTAATTTTCTCTAAAATAATATTAATGGTATAGTGGTATGCTAAATATTTTTATTGCTAAAACTTTTAAAGCCTTATAATAATAAAAAACACTGTTAAATATATCATCAGCTAGTATAGTGTGCTAGTTTCAATAGTTACCTTTAAATTATTAAAAAAAGACCATAGAAGATTAATTTAAAGCATAATGATACTATAACTTTCATTTTTTTTTACTTTCATCTTTTATTTTTTGATATAATTCAATTTGGATCATGATTAATGTAATACTATTTATTTTCTTAAAAGAATAAATGACCTGCTAAATCAGTTATGTCAGAAAGTACAGTAAGAAAGTAAAAAAAAAATGGAAGTTAAAAGTATAAATTTTCTAATTTAAAACATACTTTTGTTACTAACTCTACTTAACTCATTCAAATTATCGACTGAACACTTAATAATGAAGATAATTAAAGTCCTTGAACACACACACTGTAACAGGAGTCAACTCAAATCCAGAAGTGTAAAAGACGTATGCATATACGCACACGTTTGCACAATAATGATGACCAGTTTTTCAATGAACACAGTATAAATTAATCATTTTTTGACCACAGGTGTTTAAATCTCAGAAGAAATCTCATTCACCGTGCACTCATCATATATACTTCAATTCTCTTCCATTTCCTTCATCTCTTTTCCTTCTCAGATCAGATACAAAAGTAGCATTCACTTTCTTATTACAGTGTCATCATTATTGCATGCAGGATCAAAAAAGCTTGAATCAGCAAAGAAGGAGATGGAAGAGGCCAGAGAAGAAAACAAGATGTTGAAGTTCTTGGACATTTTTCAGCAAGAAAAACCTGAAGATGCTGCAAATGCTAGAGGCGTAACTAGCCATGAGGAAAGTGAAGAGAGTGAACTTGTGTCACTTTCTCTTGGGATATCACTCAATAGAAAGACTAAGGGTGAGAGAAAACATTGCAGAAGAGAAGATGAGGGTATGGATAAAGGACTCACACTTGGGTTAGATATCAATTTGGATCCTGTGAATTTTGCTGAAGCTGCAATTTGCAGCACTGCAAGTAGCTTTGGTGAGGGAGGGAAGGAAGAGGAACCAAGTGAGATGTGGCCACCCAGTAAAGTTTTGAAGGGAATGAAAAATTTGGATAAAAGTGAAGCTTCTCAAAATGATCAGCCCAAGAAAACTAGGGTTTCCATCAGAGCCAGATGTGATACTCAAACGGTTAGTAAGTACAGAAATTTGGTTGTTCTTGGGAATATAGCTTAGATTGATTTTATTGCTACAAGTCTAGAATTAAAAGAAACCAAACCCTAATATGAAAAACAAATAAAAGCGTAAGTTATGAAGGTGTCAAGGATCAAGTTAGTCTAAAAGCTTGTTATCTCTGATTATGTTTATTATTATATAATTTCTTGAACTGGAAAACTGAGATTAAAGCTTTAATTTCTTGAACTCCAATGCAGATGAATGATGGGTGTCAATGGAGAAAATATGGACAGAAAATGGCAAAAGGAAATCCATGTCCCCGAGCTTACTATCGATGCACCATTTCTCCATTGTGTCCTGTAAGAAAACAGGTGAGACTTTCATTATGGCTTGTTTTAGATAATTAACAGAGTAGAATAAAAAGCTATGATTTTTCTTATAAGAGAAGAGAAAACAAGAACGAAAATTAACAATCAGGTTTCAATTTTTTACTTCTGATTCATATACGTTAAACATAAATTTGGTGAGTTGTTTTTGGATTAGTGTTAAGATATCAGATTAATTAACTTTTTACTGATTAATATTCAGGTGCAAAGATGTGCTGAAGACATGTCCATATTGATCACAACCTATGAAGGAATCCACAATCATCCACTTCCTATATCAGCCACTGCAATGGCCTGCACAACTTCTGCTGCAGCTTCTATGCTCCAATCTCCTTCATTGAGTTCACAGCATGGACATGGAATAGTGAATTCAGCTATATCCTCCATTACCAACTTCACTGCTCCTAATTACAACCTTGATAATGCTCTAAACTTCTCCACATACCAAGTTTCAAGACCACATCAATTCTACTTTCCAAACTCATCTATTTCAAGCTTGAATTCTCACCCCACAATCACTTTGGACCTTACAGCACCCCCAACATCCTCAAACTCAACCTTCACTCACATGCCAAAATACTCATCAACAACAACAAACCTTAATTTTTCCTCAGGTTTCTCTCCTCTACAATCTAGCATGCCTTCATCACCTTGGAGCAGTTACAGTGGTCACTTCAACTCAGGAACACCGACTCATAACAGAAACCATGGTGATTACTTGTTAAACACTGGAACTCAAAATCAGCCATATCTTGAGCAACTTCATCACCCTATTTGCACGAGCAACAACAACTTGTCTTTGCCGGATTCCATTATTGCTGCAACCAAGGCAATCACAAGCAATCCAAAATTTCAATCAGTGTTGGCAACTGCTCTCACAACATATGTTGGCAATGAAGCCGGTGGTGTTAGGTTAAGAGAAAACCATGTTCTTGAGAATTCAGAACTGAACTTAAAGCTATGTAGTGAAAATAGCATGGGATGTGCATCATCCAGGTACTTCAATGTGTCTTCTTCTGCTCTTAACCCTCAACAAGGAAACTCAAGTATATTTCCACTACCATTACCTGGGCAATGGAAGTAAAACAGCATAATTAATGCAATGTTCCAAGATTCATCAGACCTCACTATGTGTCCGTTTGTATTAGATTTTGGTAGAATTGATGTTCGTTTTGTGTCGTTGTTGAATAAAATTAAGATGTATACTAAAAGTATGTTTAGTTACAGATTTTATATTAAAATATGTATCTCGGTGATTTTTGGTACCCAAGTAGTTTAACTGTTGAAGATTACATGTCCACTAAGTAAGTACAAATTTGATCTTAAATTTAATTTTGAAAGATTAAATTAAAGTTAAAATTTACTTTTTATGACTGTCGATATATTATCAAACCATCGTTAATGTCTAATCCTATATTTAAGATATATAATATTGTGTAAAGTGATGTGATGCGATTAGTAATGTCTAATTTTGAATCAATCCGTTTTCTACTTTGCATGTAGCCTTCTTTTTGTTACATTCTACTTTTTTACTTTTTAGATGGTAGTCTACCTCGTTGCAATCTTAGAATCACGCAAGGATCTTTGTTTGGACCCTATTGCATGTATAGAAAGAAAAACTAATCGTTTATTTAATTTGATTCTACATATAAATGTTTGAATGGAAAAGAACAACATGTAAAAGAAGCTTTAAATTATGAATTTTTTATTAAAAATTTTGGGGTACCGTGATTGATAATATGGAATAGACCAAGTTTGTTTTGTGAACTTGGTATATAAAGGAGTTTTTATACGTTTGAGACTGTGATGCTGTTGAAAGAGTGAAAGGGATTTTTGGTTTTTGCCTAGTGGTTAAAATGGGTTATGAGAAAATGAAATAGGTATTGAGAGGTTGGGTTTGAATGCATTTGTATTCCTATACTGAGTGCAAAATCAGTTGGCCTGATATGAAATAATTGTTATGATATATCTGTCAAAGTTGAGATTCATAAGAAGATGTAGTGATGTGATCAAACTGCTATAAATGTTGTAAAAGTAACTAGAGTGTTTGTGAAATTGGTAGAAAATGTTCGATTATATTTGATTGATGAATTGTTTATACAATTGAACAACGAGGGTGATTTTGATTATTATAGGATATAATTGTTACTATGTACGTTTGACTGATTGAAGCTAATATAGCATTGTGGGTTCACTTGAATGTTATAGGTCAAAGAGAATAGGAAGATCCTTTGAAGTAGAACTTGGCCAGTAATTTGAAGACATTAAATTAGTTAAAGGTGTTTATCTATGGCTTATGTCAATTGTTTTTAATTATTAGCATGAAGTTAGAGGACATCGAAAGTTAGAAAAGCATCTTAAATTGCACATTTTGAGTTTCTGCTACAATTACCGTCGAGTGCAGGCCAAGCACCACCAGGCGCCATCACGAAAATTGTGAACAGAGAACTCCAGGGATTATTCCGCCAGGCGGTACTTAAATACCGTTGGGCGCTTTTGATTCCAGTGGCCTTTGTGTGTTTTACGCTGGGTGCAAAATATTACAGTAAGCAATTCACTTGGTGGCACTGGCCGATGGTAGCATTTCGTCGGGTGGTAATTTTATACAATTTTTTTCTTAATTAAATTTACTATATAAATCTTGTAACAATTCACTCTTTGTAATGGTGGTTTTATTGTAAAAGGTTTATCAATGTAGTAATGTACGTGAAACAGTGTATGATATTAGTATTCGAATTAGCTTCCAAGGGAAAATGTTACTTTAGGATGAGTTATGGTGTATCGAAAGGGGATTTGTTATGTAAGATTATATTGACTTTACTAGTATTAACTTAAATAGAAGAAGATAATTAAGTAGTAGGAGTCAAATGAGACTTCACAAAATAGGTGACATGATATGTAGAAGGATCATAGGAGGTGATGAAATGAACCCTTTCATAACTTGATGAAGAACATGGATTCATGGATGTGATTATAATATGAAAAAATTGGTGGTAAGTATGACAAGTGTAGAATCTCACGAGTAGGGATGTCAAAAAAATTTGTATCCGCGGATAAAATCCGCAACGGATAGGAAATGGATATTAAAATTAGATACCCGCTACCCGTGGGTATGGATATTTTTGATACCCGCATGTTAACGGGGCGGATACGGATACATTAGTATCCGTACCCGTGGATACCCGTACCCGCTAAACTTTAATTCAGAAAAATTATTACCTCACAAATGAGTCAAAACATTATGAGTCTTCATTATATTAGTAAAAACTTTAATTCAGAAAA
>Ga0209589_1002194_pt1 | contig 33508 bp, 17 predicted proteins | sample CowpeawhiteBW_FD_187525 | JGI IMG/M metagenome (GOLD analysis project Ga0209589, IMG submission 187525) | Root nodule microbial communities of legume samples collected from California USA - Cow pea white BW (SPAdes) (version 2) | ecosystem: Host-associated > Plants > Roots > Nodule | place: USA...
TGTGTGTGTGTGTGTGTGTGTGTGTGTGTGTGTGTGTGTGTGTGTGTGTGTGTGTGTGTGTGTGTGTGTGTGTTAGATAATATATCAGTTATTAAATCTACCAGATTAGTTATAAGTTAGTTTTACATTCTGCATGTTTCTATATGCATATGTCTTTGCTTATATAAGCTTCCCTTGTAATGGTTATAAACACATTCATAATATACAAAAGCTTTCTTTCGTTTCCTCTCTTCACATGATCCTAACATGGTATCCAGAGCCTAAACTAGACCATGGCTTCTGAAAGTTCCTCATCATCCTCCACCACCACTCTTGCCACCACTCCTGCTTATTCTTCCGCCACACCTCATGTATTCTCTACCCCCATCCATTTTAAACTAGGTGAAGAGAATTTCCTAACTTGGGAACAACAAGTTCAAGCAACAATCATCGGCCTCAAACTTTTAGAGTTTCTTTATGGCTCTGCATCACCTCCATAATATCTCACTCAAGAAGATCAAGTCTCCAATGTTATCAATCCAAGATTCCTCAAATATCGTCGACAAGATAGTTTAATTGTGGCTTGGCTTCTTTCATCTATGAAACCCATGCTTCTAACCAAGATGGTGGGTCTCACAACTTCAGCCCAAATATGGAAGAAGCTCAAGATTTACTATGCCACTCAATCTTGTGCAAAGATTAAAAAGCTCAAGCTTCAACTTAAAATTCTGAAGCGTGGTCGGTCAGTTGATGCCTACGTTCTTAACGTCAAGCGTGTAACAGATTTGCTGCCATATGTACACCCATTACTGAGGAAGATCACATCAAGGCCATATTGGATGGTTGCCCGATGAGTACGATTCGTTTGTCACATCTATACTCTCTCGCCTTGATCTGTATACAATTGATGAGATTGAGGCTCTATTGTTAGCTTAAGAAGAATGCATGGAGAAACATTGTTTTCACAATTCCTTGCCTTAAGCCAATGTTGTCGTTAATTCTTGGAACAGAACAACGCTCGTGGAAGATCCAACCATCGTTTGGACCGTTCTTCAAGAACAAATCAATCTACTCATGGTGGTAAATCTTTCAACTCTCGTAACCCTACACGAACACAATGGTCTTCACAAGCAGATAATTCTTTCACCAAGATACAATGTTAGATCTGTCATAAACCAGGACACAATGCTCCTAAATGCTGACACATATTCAAAGAAGATTATCAACCTCCTCCTTAGGCACATAACTCTCAAACGTCATATTTTTCGATAGCCCAAACAAATCAACTTTTATCTACTAGCACCTTGATTGATCCGGTATAGTATCCGGACAACGAAGCTTCCTATCATATCACTAATGATCCTTCCAAATTTTCCTCAAAATCTTCTTATACTGGTAATGAACAAATTACTCTTAGCAATGGAGCAGGTTTGCCAATACATAACTCTAGTTCAACTTTCTTGTCTTCCTCTATTAATTCACCACATTTTCTCTTATGCAATTTTTTACATGTGCCAACCATTACCAAGAATTTGTTAAGCGTATCTTAGTTTGCGAAAGATAACAACGTATTCTTCAAATTCTACCCTAATTTTTGCAATGTCAAACGATAGGGAACTCAGGAGATCTTTCTTCAAGGAAGAACTAAAGATGGTCTCTACGTCTTAGTTTTGATGTCTGTAGTTGGAGATATGCATTACGCATGATTGTCAATTTTTCATGGTTGTAGTGTATTGATATTTTGTTGTGATAATTGTGAATGCATGAGTGCTTATACATGATTGGGGCATATGAATTGGTGATGTATTTTGAGGTATATTGAATTGTAAATAGAAGATATTTGGTAATTTTGAACATGTGCCTATGATAATTGGTGTGGTAAAAACATGGATTATGTAGTGATTAAACCAGTAAAACCGCATATTGGTGTAGCGCCTAGCGGTGCGGATTGGACTGCCAAGCGATAGCTACCAACAGGGGTATCCTACAACGTGTGGCGTCGACAGTGGGTTAATACCAGCAGGCGGTCTGCATTGTGACTTCGCCCGACGACGTTTAGGCTGCACCAGGCGATAGTGCAATGGTAGTGTGCGTTTGTGTTGGGTTTTGTGTGTTGCGTCGTGATGGTTTTTGGTTTGGGATGTGCTTTCATGGATTATAAGTGAGGAGGTTTGTAATGGAGTTGGAAATGCGTGATTAATATGGACGGGGAGGTTCGTATTGGATGTACTCTTATGTGGTGATACGAGCGGGGAGGTTCGTATGTTCTATGCTCACACTTGAGGTTGTTATGAGCGGGAAGGTTCATAACAGGTGTGTTCACGTGTGTTGAACTACGAGTAGAGAGGTTTTTAGTGTTGGACTACGAGCGGAGAGGTTCATAGAGTCAAACCACTAGCGGACAGATTCGTGAAAGTATTAGAATCCCTAAGACCATGGTTGAGTGTGTGCTCGTCTCATATAGGTTATGAGACCGGGGTGGCATGGTATAAAGGTTTTTATAAATGAGAAAATGGTTAAGTTAATTTGGGTGAGTTGTGTTAAGTGTTTATAGTGGTATAGGAATGTAGGTTCAAAGTCAACTTGGCCTGCTTACCTTTACAAGAGTTGGGTAAGGTCTATGAGAAAATATTTTTCCTCGAAGATATGATGTTGTAATAGGTTGTATATTGGTGGACGAGAAAATCTGAGTTTTGGTTTAATAAGTTGAGAAGAGGAAGAAGATGGAGATACAACAAGGAAGAAAAGATTGCTCCCATAAGCCCCAACAAACCTCCAAGCTTTCCAAGAAGTGTTTTTTGTGCTCCAAACATCTAAATATCGCTTCCCTTCGTGAAACCAAGAAGAAATAGGGCACAGTTGCCACATCAACACAAGTATTGCTCAACACACGTCCTCCACTATTGAGCGTTATGCTTTGCGAACCGAGTGTCTTTCAACGCAGCCTTTGAACCACTTATTGATATATTTTGCAATCAAAGGTGCTCAAAACTAATTTTTAGGCGCTCAACAGTGGATGCAGGGTTCAAATCATAATCTTTGTAATGTTGGCGCCCAGTAGCAAGGAGGTGGCACTCAATTCTAGCTGAACTTGATGATCTCCTTTTTTTTCTTGCTTCTTTGGGTTGCCAACTTATTTGGTTTAAGGCAAAAGCTTCATGTCCCTAAATTAGACACAAAAATGGGGATTAGTGGTATAATTAGATCAATGTAATCTTAAATGCAATTATTTACAAAAGCAAGATAAAATTGAAGATTACAAAGCTTAAAAGCTAAAGAAGAGTTTGTTTTGTTAATGAAATATGACTAAGATACTGGTAAAAATTAACATTATCAAGGGGTATTTGTCACACAAAAGGGTGATCACCACAAACTCATAATGCCCGTACTTGGAACTAAACACTGTCTTTTGGATATCATCAAATTTAACCAAGAAGTTTGGTTGGTTTGTATAAATGGTATATTTTTATAGTCTGAATTCTTAAAGGACTATATTAATATATTATTATTGTTTTAATTTGTCTTTGAATATTATTATGAAATATTTTATTTTATTAGTTTTATACTAGTAAAATGAGATGTTACATCGAAAACAAACAATTACTTTTGACTTTTTTAGTCTTCACAATTACTTTCTTGACTATAATGAAAAGTTATTTAAAAGATTTTAAGAAAAACTATGAACACTCGTTGTTAAGATAATAAATTTTACAAAATAAAAAAGTTTTACAAAGAACATATAAAACTTAAAAAATATTTGGCAACATTAATATATTGACTTTTCACATAGGATTTTTTTATCGAATAAGTTATTCTCTCCCTTCCCTTCTATTTGACCATTAAACCGCCTTACCATTCCTAACACCAATTAAACATAATATCTCATAAAAGGTTGGCTATTATGTTGGAATCATAAGGGTGATTCATAACTTGCATCTGGTGAAAATCATATGGTATTAAAAAACTAAAATTTTAGTCTTATTAAAAAGGACTAATCCAATTAATTTAATACTTTTGTTTTAATTATTCAATTTTTATGATAATAAAATATATTTATAAATATTTAAATCTTATTTAAATTTACATATTTAAAGAACTTAATATATTAGAATAAATGAACAAATATTTTATTATATTTTATTTAATATTAATCTATTAACTTTGTTATTTAAAAAGTGTCATGGTGTGAAAAGTCTAAAAAGTCTATCATAACTTTTTATATTTTTATGATTTTATGTTTTGTTTTTAAAAGTTTAATCATTTTTATGTGTTTAGTATGTTTTTATTGTCGGATGTAAAACTCATTTTCTTTTAAAACTCATCTCAGCTGCCTTAGTTTAAAAAAGAACGTATGTCCCTCTTTTTCTTTCAAACTCAAAAACATTGTCCTTCTCATCTTAATCTTCATCCTTTCTTGAATCAGAGGGCAGATTTGAGTTTGTGGCGGAGTTCTCTTTGAATTCACCCGAACGATTTCTTCATTCGAGTTGAATTGGGTTTTAGAGCTTAAAAATCATCGTAGGGATTCTTCATTATCTTAGTTTTGGTCTACGTTTGAGGTAAAGGAAGTTAGGTTCTTCTTTTAGATTTCAAAATAAATTGTTTATCATGGTATTTGATTGCATCTTGATGTGTTGGATTGATGAGTGTACTGAATTGGAGTGGTTGTGTTGTTTTTGGTTTGGGATTTTTGGTTTTCGCATGCTGGAATAAGTGAAAATCTACTATTCTAGCTTAAGCGAGATCAGTCTCGCACAAGCGACAGAAATCTAGCTTAAGCAAGAATAGCAAAATGTCATTATGCTCTCTGTTCGAGTTGTCTAGCTTGAGCGAGAGCTCCTGTCACTCAAGAGAGAATTTTTAGCTTAAGTGAGAGCCTTTTAGCTCAAGCAAGAGAAATTTAGCTTAAGTGAGAATGTTGTAGAATTTTAATTCCTTACTTTAAACATGTGATTGATTGAGTTAATTTAAAAAATATGTATGAAACTATGCATGGATAATGTTGGTATTTTGAGACTTGACTTGGTATGTTTTGTAAAATATGTGAATATGAAAATATGAGTAAGGATGTATATGGTTGTGAATTGTGTCCTAAGGAAGTGTGATGGTTTTAGGAGAATGAAAATGAATTTTGATGCAATGGAACGAGAAAAGTTTATTTGAATTGCTTGTTGTATAAGGGTTGTGCCTCTAAGGAAGAAGTGAAAATCCTTGTTAGTTGAATGTTATGCATTGGCTAGAGATATGTGTTGTTCAGAAGTTATCCTATACTTTACTAAGTTTACAAACTCATATAGAATTCATGGCCTAGGAGATTCTTATGGCGGGATTAGGGTGAGACCACTAATCTGGCGATGCCATAAGTAACTTACCCTGTATAGAGAAAATTGATTCATGTTGGTTAGGTCAAGTAGAGCTAGGGCCTTTGTCGCAATCAACTTTTATGACAGGTGCACAACTTCTTATCTTTAAGGCAATGCATAGATCCAGATAATTGAGTTTAGAGAGTCTGAAGCTATATGTTTAGTATTTTTTTTTATGAATGTTTGAAATATGTTATTTTATGATGTAATAAGTTTAATCGTTATATGATTATTTCTTTTATAAACTAGCTTACCCTTGCACTTTGTGTCTTGTGTTGTTTGTCTTTCTTTTGCAATGATCACCTATTCAGTGGGAGCAAATAAGGTTGCAGGTTTATAGACACCTCTGGAGTATGAATAACCATCGATTAGGTTAGTGGAAGGTTTTTGGGAGTTGTAGTAAGTGGTTAACCTGTGTATAACGTTTGGTTGGTTTTAGTTGGTTTGTATAAATGGTATATTTTTATAGTCTGAACTCTTAAAGGACTATATTAATATACTTATTATTTTTTTAATATGTCTTTGAATATTATTATGAAATATTTTATTTTATTAGTTTTATACAAGTAAAATGAGATGTTACATAAAAAACAAACAGTTACTTTTGACTTTTTTAGTCTTCAGAGTTACTTTCTTGACTATAACGAAAAGTTATTTAAAAGATTATAAGAAAAACTATGAATACTCGTTGTTAAGATAATAAATTTTACAAAATAAAAGTTTTACAAAGAACATATAAAACTTAAAAAATATTTGGCAACATCAATATATTGACTTTTCACATAGGATTTTTTTTTATCGGATAAGTCATTCTCTCCCTTCCCCATTAAACCAACGTATCATTCCTAACACCAATTAAACATAATATCTCAGAAAAGGTTGGCTATTATGTTGGAATCATTGGGGTGATTCATAACTTGCATTTGGTGGTGAAAATCATATGGTATTAAAAAATTAAAATTTTAGTCTTATTAAAAAGGACTAATTTATATGAACAAAATTTTACAAAACCTAGAAAGAAATGATATATTAAAAGGTTAAAATACTCCTTTGGTCCATGTTTTTGTTGAAAAATCACAAATAGGTCCTAAGATTTTTTTAGTCTCAATTAGGTTCATATTTTTGAAAATGTGTAACAATTAGACTCATTTCGTTAGTATAGAGTTAACAGTGTTAAGGATGTGCCACATGTCAGTTCCACATTTTTTTGAATTTTTTTGATTTTTTTAAATTTTTTATTTTTTTGTTTTGAAAATTATGTATGCCACGTGTCACGTCAGTATTGTGCCACGTGTCAAGTCAATAAGGTGACACGTGTCAAATCATTGTCTGAATCTCTATTTGGTCCATATATTTGTTATTTTTATTACATTTCAGTCTATTTTTTTAAAAAAAATTTAAATATATTTATTTTAACTTTTTACAAAATTGTTTTAAAATTTTATATTTAAATTTATAAAATTGTTATTTTTAAACCAACTCTAACATTTGTATATAAATTATTTAAAACAATTTTCTAACAAGTTAAAATAAATATTTTAAAATTTTAAAACAAAATATAAAATAAACTTAATATTATTAAAATGCTTAATAAAAATATCATTATAAAATTTATATAAAAGTTAAATTTGATCTCAATTTGGAAAGGATGAAATTGAAAATTAAAAGAAAAATGGACTGAAATATAATTAAAATAACAAATATATGGACCAAATTGAGATTCAAATAATGACTTGACACATGTCACCTTACTGACTTGACACGTGGCACAATATTGATGTGACATGTGGCATGAATAATTTTCAAAAAAAAAATTTAAATTTTAAAAAAATTATAAAAAAAAAATTCAAAAAAATTCAAAAAAAACTAAAAAAAAAAAAAAAAAAAAAAAAAAAAAAAAAAAAAAAAAATAAAAAAAAAAAAATTCAAAAAAATTCAAAAAAAACTCAAAAAAAAAAAATGAGAAGCTGACACGTGACATATTATAACACCGTTAACACCATACGAATGGAATGAACCTAATTGTTACACATTTTCAAAAATATAGACCTAATTGAGACAAAATAAAATATCTTAGGACCTATTTGAGATTTTTCAACAAAAACATAGATGAAGGGAGTATTTTAATCTATATTAAAAGGATTAGAACAAACTAGCCTAGATAATTTTTTTTATAAGATTAAAAGTTGTGAGAGAATTTTAGAAAAACTACAAATAAAAAGACGTTTCTATTTTGTAGATAAAAACATAATAAATAATTATACATATCGGAGAGGAGAAAGAGAGAACCAAAGAAAGAGACAAAATGGTGCGGAAAGGATAAAGGAGAGAGACTATAATTTTTATGTTATAAATTCTATTTTTTATTTAATGTAATATAATAAGTCTTAAAAAATTATGTGGAATATAATTTATTATTCAAAATTTATTAAGTAGATTGATTGAATCCTATCTTATCATAAATATAAGTTGAATGGTCTGCGGATGAGATAAACGATGGACATAATGTTGTCACCTTCGAAAATTAGCAGACGTACTTATCACAAAAAACACTTTTTTTTTTTTATATTTGTCTAACATTTATTATTTTTTATAAGTATTTTTAGAAGGAAAAAAAAGCATAAATTAATTTATAAAGTTAATTTATCATATATGGGCTTGTTCTACAGTAAAGTTCGTTAGCATAGTAATAGTAGTGTTACATATGAATAAACACATTTAAGATATTCTCTATTTTAAACTTCAATATTTCTTTACAATTTTAAAGGTATACTTAAATTATTTTTAGTTTCGCTTTTTGACAATATGAACTATTAGTATATTAGAAAATGATGTTTGAGTTAAAATTAGAATTTTTTTTTTCCAAAATCTTGATCGGATGAAATAGTTATTTTAATGTGTTAAATATTTTTTATATTTGAGTTGTTTTATTATTTGATATTCGAAATTGAATTAAAATAATTATGTCCATTCATTTTTAGTATTTGAAAATTAATATGTATCAAAAGTTAGTGATACACGAATTCTAATTTCACGTCCAGATTTAAGAATTAAAAATACAGTTAATTTTTAATTTAATTTATAAAGAATTTAATTTTGGTTTTCTTTTTTTATATGAAATTGGATTTTAGTTATTGTAAGAAAATTGTCTTTTTACTCTTAAAATAAATTGCTTTGATCTTTCATAATTGAAATTATTACTTTTTTTTTTATAAAGTCTTTGCCTAAATTACTTAAAAGAATAGAATTGTGCGTTCCAAAATAGGACGACAAAAAAACGGAATTCTAAAGAGATTGAATCTGAGTTTAAATGTTTGAAAAGGAATGTTTTATCCATAATTATTTTACTAAGAACGATTAGTGATGTGTGTACATTTTCCATTAAAGTCGTAAATTAAGTGCATGATAAGCAATGATGAAATGATCTTTTTTTTAGTCTTCACAACTAAGGATTTGCGTGAAAAGATGTCATCGTTTTTGATGACTGTAGTGTCAAATTTCTTTGAAATAATGAACAAAAATGAATTGTTTACTAATTAATTTTGTTAAGAAAGTTTCCCTAACGTCTAGAAGAAATTTTTGGTTGAAAGTGCTTAAAGCCTGTGCAGCAATTGTGTTAAGTTAGGGTTTTATTGAACTCTCTAAAATTCAATGACGTTTGTGTACCCCACTATGAGTTTTAGTCTAATTAATATGTATTTTGAAGTTTGAAAATGTATCAATCAATAATATGATTACGCATGATATGGATTTTTAGAAATATAATTTTAAATGGATAAAGAAGGAAGATTTTAAATAGATCTTTTAGAAATTTTTATTTTTTAGAATTTGTTTATGTTCTTTCTTGTATTTAAGCTGATAGCCACTTGTTCAACTAACATGCTATATTTTTCTGATGAAGACATGAATAAAAACTATTGTGTTAATTTCAATAAATAAAAAAAATGTTTTTTAAGAAATAAAATTTAAGTTTAATTCAATCACCAAAGTTTTTTCTATTTCATAAGTGTTTTTTTTTCCTTTTTCTAATTGTTATCTTGTTTACTGGTTTTTATTTTATTTCTATTATTCTATTCCATTCTATTTGGATATCCTTACTTTATTAGTTGTCATATTTCATTTGTTATGTTCTTATATTCTTTTTGTCTTGAATTCCTATTTTGAATATAATCATTGTTTTTAAGGTTTTATAATACCAAAATGTGCATTAAGAATTGAAGATGGGATTCATTCTTCTTATTATTTATTCTTAAATGCTTATTGATACTATAAGTTTATCCAATACATGTTTAGCATACTATTTGGTTACCAAAGCATGATTTACTCCATGAAAATGTATGAATTGTTGAGTTGAATTGATTGTATGACTATAGAAAATCTACTATTCAACATGAATTTTGTTGCTTGTTCCTTAGCTATTTCATTTCCTCTCTTAGATTTTCGCTTATAATTCTATTAATAGTTTTGGCAGATAATTCAACATAACTTTTTGTTAGATTTTCATTTTATGTTTAGACAATAAAGCGTAAAACATATTTTTTGTATAAGCGTAAGTTCTCATCAAACACAAGTGTCTCATTTAGCCTCATAAATATAAGTAGAGTAGTTAAACAAACTCAAGGATATATACTTCATTTGATAAGTTTGAACAAAAACAAATGTGTATACTTCATCTTATAAGCTTTTTGATTGGATAGACAATGTAATGAATATACGTTGTCTGATAGATGATAAATATACGTCGTTTGACAGACCATAAACCTTGAGAATGTATAAGAAACATCATCAAATTATAAATGCTATTCTAAGGTTTACATCAAGATCTCTTGGAAAAGTGTGCTTAAAGCTGATTTAACAAAAAAAGTTCTAAAAATGTGGGATATCAATGTTGCAGAGTTAGCTAGTTGTGTCAGACTTTGAACTTTATGCTAAAGAAGAAGGAAGTTACTTATTATAGGCTTGACAAGTTGTGTGAAGAAGTCAAAGCATTTAATGCTATAAGGAAAGCATTTAATGTGCTACATGTTTCAACATGGTCATACAATAGGCAACAAAGATGAAATGCTTGTAAACCACATAACGACTCTAAAGGGATTTGCAACGACTCCTTTGTTCTTAATCTATTTTAAGAAGTTTTCTTTGAAGAAGAAAGGCTAACAATGCTTATGAAATTTTGTCTTAATGCTTTCAAACAATTGTAAGCCTTTTGCATGTAAGGAAGAACAATGTTTGTGTTCATAGCTATCTAAAAAAGTGCTTATAATCTCTTATCCATTTCAGGATGTTTATCTCTGTAAGTGAACGAAACTTGTGATCTTTGAGATCAAAATCTTTGTAATCAAAGTATTTTAGCCAAGAATGGTATGATCTAAAGAATACTTGTGCTTAGCCAAAAGAATCTGTGTCCAAAATATACTTGTAGCTTAATCAGAAGTGGTGGTGTACTATAGTTGAAAATGGTTGAGTCCAAATATACTTGTAACTTGCAACATTATTTTATATTAATGGAAACTTCATCTAGTTAATCAGTAATGTAGTATGAGTTTGTCAAATAAACTAGTACAAAAATAATGCATAAAACTTTATAATTCTTTATCTTTTATATTGCATGTTATTTGTTTGCAATCAAAGAAGAGGAGTTTTGCAAAAACTTGCTTTAATTTTCAACTGTGTGTTTGTCTAGTTGAAGTTGCACTTGATGAACTTTGTCCACACATATTTCAAGAGAAATAACTTTAAACTTCATCTATTTCCATTTATCAGACAAAGATTTTATAATTAAAGAAAAAAATATACAATTTCAAACAATCTTTTTCTAATTAAATTGTGTTCTTTGATAATAAACTATTGGTTAATCTAGACCAATGAATGATTTTTTTCATTTAAATAACATTTTGAAATGTCTTAAGTGATATTGTTTATTGATTATGATGAGATATATTATTTGTTACTACTTTGATTTAGAGTCACATATTTTTTTTTCAAGTTTCTTATTCTTAATCTCTTTACTTCATCATACGCCGTAAAGAAAGATATTCAACTTTGATCACGACATAATACTTAGATTGTTCTTCTTTTATAAGTCTTTCTAAAATTTAAAGTCAAATTCTTTTAAAGAAGGGAAAGGTAATACATGCACGGATGATAATGTAATATGAGTTAATAATTTTTAACAACAATTATAAATAGTCATCTCTTTCAACTTTCGAATATATGAAATATTGAGCTTATATGATACTTATGAGATTGATCATCTGCTTCAAGTCTTATCTTGAATTCTTACTAGTCAAGTGATAATTTTGCATGGAGTTTATCTTATTACATATTAAGAACCTTATTCAACCTTAAGTGAGACACCAAAGCTTATTCCATCTTTTAAGTCTTTTCCTCCTTTTTTATTTATTTGCATTTTTTTACTAGTTCTTATTCTATTTTTGCCACTCTATTTTGTTGTTATCCTTTATTTATTAGTTATCATGATTAATTTTTGTGTTCTTCTTGAATTACTACTTTAAATAGAATCCTTGATTCAAAGTTCTTATGACATAAAAATGCACAATAATAAGTGAAAATGAGATTCATGATTGCTATTTGTTAAGTGCTTCTTGATATGGTTAAATATGTTTTTAATCCCTTAACTTTGAGTGAAAATTTAAATTAGTCCCTCTTCAAAACTTTTGACAATTTAGAAATTGCATGAATTTAGTAGTCCTTTTAACCAAATTTTGTTAAGTTTATTCGATGTTTCAAAAGTGTTTTTCAACTAACATTGAAGCAAAAATGTGTTAAACTGTGTAAACAAGTCAAATACTATCATGAAACACATTTGAAGCGTCAAATAAACTTAACAAAAGTTCGTTAAAAGAGCTAAATACAAAAAATTCTAAAGTTGGGGGCTAGATTAGTCCAAAGTTTCGAAGATGGACTATTTTCAATTTTCACTGAAAGTTATAGAACCAAAAACATATTTAACCATTTCATTAGCTTCCAAATCATGTTTAATCTTTATCATCATTTAGGGTGTGTTCACTTGTGAGGATTGATTTGGGGAGGGGGAGATGATGGATTTGAGTGGATTAGAGAGTGAAGTTTGTGTTATTATTTAAGGGATTTGAGGGTGTAACTAAGTGGATTCAGAGGTAAGGTTTATAAAAGTTTGTGAGTAATTTGATTGATGTGATGTATTAAAAATGAAGTTTAATTGAAATAAAAACAAGATTATCAAATTGCCTTTAATGTTGAAAGTAATCTAAAATTATATTTAGATAAGTTATATTTATTTTATAAAAAATATTTAAATGAATAAATTGAAAAAAAAAATATTTTAATAAAATAAATAATTAAAATCCAGTATATTTACATATTGATTTTATTTTGGTAAACAATTTAGAAATTTGAGGTATTAATTATTGTTGTAAGCCAAATCTTAAAATAAATGAGAAACGCACATGCACATGAATAAAAAGTAAAAATAAGTTGAGGATATAATGATATTTTACCATTAATCACCCTCAAATAAGTCCATATAAGGAGAGATGAGAAAATCAAAGAATTCCTTAATTCCTTCATTTCTCTCATTTTCAAATACCAACAAGTAAACACATTTGTCACTTTCAAATCATGCCTTACTAATTCCTTTGAAGAAATCTTCACAAATAAACATAGTGTTAAATAGACAACTAGGAGTTGATCAATAAAAGCCAATTGGAATCTTGATTGTGGTAAGATTTTAATTCTCTAAATTGGTTCAATTCCTTTTTTCCTATTTTCTTTGACATTTGGAACATGGAAGTAGGAATGTTGATAGTGTAGGTCGTGGTCTTGGAAGTTTTGCCAAAGTGTTGGATAGTTTGGTATCAGAGTAGGTTTTACAAGTATTATAAGCTACCTTAGGAAATGGAAGTTAATTAATTCCATTGGCGGAACATTCAAGGGACATAGGAGGGTCATGGCCCCCAAAATTTTTATATTTATATAATTTATTTAATATATAATTTTAAATATATATTTAAAAATTAATATTTTTAATATATTTTATATATTTGATATTTTAAATTTTTTTATACATTTATATTTATATAAAAAGAAAAAGTTCTTTTTTTTTGTTTTTCACATTTTCAAATTTACCTTTTAAATATTTCTAAAAATAAAAATAATAATTTTATTAACATTATCTTTTGAGTGATCACTTGTTTAATTTAATCATTTTTTTTATTTGAAACTTAACCATTATAAATGAAAATTAATTATAGTAATATTATAAAAAAAATATTTGTATTTATTTTATAATTATAATGATAACAATAATTCTAATTTTATTATTTTTTATTAACATAAAAAAGTAAATACAATATTTTTATTAGTTTATATAAAAATTTTGAAATTAGTCTTTTAGTTTCTATTTTCGTCAAAAAATATGAAGTTAGTCCTTCAATTTTTTTTAGTCCTAAATTGATCTAGGTTTTGAAAAACTGATGCAATTTAGTTTTTTTTTGTTAAATTTTCTGAAACAGATCTAGATTTTTTAATCAAAATTGAAGTTGTGAATAAAAATGATTTGCTTTGTTGATGTAACTGACATAATCCTAATGTCAATCTTGGTGAAAAATTCTTGCTCCACTTCAAAAAATTTAACAAAAATGACCAAATTGCATCAATTTTAAAAAAAATCTGACCAAATCGAGACTAAAAAAATTAGAAAACTAACTTGACATTTTTTACGAAAAAATGGACCAAAAGAGTAACTCAACTAAAATTTTGGTACCCCCAAGATATTAGTAAAAGATCTGCTCCATCAACGTTGTAACACCCCATTTAAATAATAACTTTAATTTAAATGAAATGCCACATAGATAGAAATTTAGAGACAAGTCCTGAAGTATAAACGTTACTCCTTACAATGTCCAAAAATGCTAGGAGAAACTAAAGCACACCATGATGCTAGATACAACCAAGAATCCAAGGACTTAACGAAAGTTAATAGAATACTAAAGAGCAAAGCGTACATGGGCCATAACCCTAAAGAAAAGCCCAAATAAAACATGAAGTCCAGCCCAGGTAGACTATGCAGTGGAATCATCCATTCCTTGTTGACCTCGAATACCTCTCACATCTACTCCCATCAATAAATTGATGATCATTGCAAAAGTAGAAGAACAACATACAAAGCAATCAAACAAGCAAGGGTAAGCTAGAGCAAAAAAAATAGTATTATCATGCAATCATATACTCTTTCACAGTCAATTATACATACATCACGCCAGCATGTTATGACCTTCCAAACAATACACTACGACTCGACACTGTGAGATCCAGGAAATTCATAAAAATTAATAATTAAAAGAATATAAGAGATGAAGGGTTGAGACTACCTTAGGAGAGTTCTTTAATAAATTCTAGACAAGAAACAATGTGAACCTAAGTGGTTTAGAGCACTTAATTAGGTCCAAGGGACTTAGGTTCAAGTCCCGAGCATTTCATTAGTAGATTTATTTAATTTTGTTTTATTTTGCTACTATATTGTGAATGTGAAAGCATGATTTAAGTTCATACGAATGGGTAAATTGACAAGAAACATGAATTAGTTTGGTGGTTGTGCATGAACTTGGTAATGGGGAGGCCATGGGTTCGAACCTTGGGTTAAAGGAAATGGACTCTATCTATATTTTTGTTTTTGCCAGGTGATGGAAAATCTGAAAAACTATAGGAATTCCCTAAGAAAGAGGATCAGAGGTAAGGGGAGCTGTTCATGCTTGTTTAATGATTATTTATTTGTCTGGAATGATTCTAAGTCATGATAGTTGAGTTTTTCCCTTCATTTCACGTTGATGATTTTCTGGTGGACCCGCCAGGTGGCGCGCATTGGAACCGCCTATTTTGACCTATTTTTGATGTTCTGTGATATGGTTGAACTGCTGTATTTATGTAATACTGATGATGCTTTCATTGATGTGATTGAATTTTGACTTAACGGGTGTGTGGAAATCTGATCAGTGTTTATTGGATGTACGAATACTATGGGGTATGTTTGATTGCTAATTGGAATGTAGAGGAAGTAGCAATGTGTTATCGGAAGTCTCAATGTGCATAAAATGGTCTGTGTGTGCTACTTAAAATAATGCATGTGGTTAAATCTGCAATGAGAAATTGAACTGAAAATTTAGGGGTAATAGGGTTCTCTGCAGATGCGGGAAATCTGGAAATTTCCAGGTTTCTGATGTGCCGCCCGGCGGTAACCAATGTGCCGCCAGGCGGTATTGAGTGGCCAGTGGTGATTGGCGTGCTCAGTGGGAAATAACTCTAATTTTATGGGTGTTGTGAATAACGGGTAGTATAAAAATGAAGGTGATTGCATGAAGTAAGCATTATTATAAAATGGATTGCGTTGATCCTTGAACCATATCTGCGGGGTTATGAGGAAGCTTGAGAATGAGTATCTCAGTTGAATAGAATTGTATTGTTCTTTTTGTTGTATGTATAAATTTCTGGTATGAGAATTGTGCCTAATTGTGGTGTCGTTACTTAACTGCGTAAAGTGACATATTAGAATTTAAGTAGAATATGTGTGGATGGATGTGGAGTACCCTTTAGAAACTGTATGGGGGATTTTATGGTATGTAAGTAGTGTTCTTGAAAAGAGGTGAGGTAATGGTCTTATTGGAATCCTGATTGTAATATCGTATGTGTAAGCAGGGGATTGACCCTTGTATGCTTAACCTCCAAATGTACATGAATGAGTACTTACTTTGGTTGATGCTTGTTAATTTGATGATTGGATGTCTATAGTGTTGTAAATGCTTGTAATTGGTGATCTGGATGTAAGATTAAGTGATTGGATGTGTTTGGAAAATCCTTGGAAGTGCCTAAACCAGTAGAAGGCTGTTTTTACTGGTGTGGCGCCTGGCGGTAGGAGAAGCTCTACTAGGCGGTAAGCCACGTAACAGAGAGGATTGTGAGGACAGGCGCCCAACGGTAGAAAGACACCGCTAGGCGGCCTGGAGCGTGTTCGCCTAGCGGTTCCTAGATAGGCGTCAGGCGGGAGTGCAGTGGCAGGGGTCCTTTGCAGATGGTTTTGCATGGACGTTTCCTTTCCTCTTTCTTGGTAGCTTGGTCAGGGATATGCTGGATTGGTTACAAGCGGGGAGGTTCGTAACGGAGTTGTGAGATGCGTGATTGATGCGGGCGGGGAGGTCCATATCGGTTGTACTCTTGTGTGGGGATACGGGCGGGTAGGTTCGTATGTTTCGAGCTCACACCTGAGGCTACTATGAGCGGGGAGGTTCATAGTAGGTGTTCACGCATGTTGGATTACGAGCGGACAGGTTCGTAGAGTTGGACTACGGGCGGGAAGGTCTGTAGAGTTGGACCACGAGCGGGTAGGTTTGTGGGAGCATGATAATCCCTAAGGACCAAGGTTGTGGTTGAATTTTCTCTCATATAGGTTATGAGATTGGAAGTATATTGTGGTAACAAGTGTACCCACTAAAATGAATTAAGTTAGATTGGGTAAAGAACGATTTATTTTATCTTATGATTATACTGTGTTCTTTTCAGCTCACCCTTTCTTGTTTGTGTGTTTGTGTTTGGCGATGATCACGTGACTTGTTACGTGGGAGCATACGTGAATTCAGGTGATCATGCTGATGCTTAGCGACAGAGCGGGGCTACCGATGGGGGATTTTCATTATGCTATGCTTTCCTACATTTTGTAATAGACATTATGATGTTTTATCCATTATGAACTTGTAATAAAGATGAGACAATATGAATGGATTATAGCGAGACAAGTTTTAAATTTCCCGTGCTTGGGAACTTATTATAATGTCTGAATTTCTTAAAGTATATTTTGTGGAAATGAGTTTTATCTAGTAATATCAACCTGGGATGTTACAGACACGACTCATCCGGATAAATATAATCTGGTCGGATTCAGCGGATGCTTGCACTTGTGGTGGATTACCCTATTCATCCCCGAGCTGCTCACCCCCGAGCTAAGTGTTACAAGTGTAACAATGTTTCAATCCCCCACACACAAGATTAGCCCTTAATAAGTTTCAGGCCTCCTGCTACTCTCACCACAAGAGTTAGTCCGCTCTAAGTGAGACTAACTGACTCCTTAGAGTGTCAGGATGTAACCTTACCTTGAACCCTTACCAAATTATATAGATGAGGCACCACCATGGACTCTGTAACATCCCGTCAGGATATTACGAATTTAATAAAATAAAATAAAGAATTAATTACACCATAATTAATTATACCTCATTTCCCAAAATCCAGGAAAATTTAAAACTTTTAACATCATATAATAAACATTGTATCATAGCGTACAAAGTGAAATAATGTTCCAGAATCTCATCAACCGTTTACATATTATTTAAAATCCAAAATCAAGAAAACATATAAATAAAAATCCCATCATCATCCCCTCTCTGCAGCTAAGCCTCACCAGCTCCACCTACTCACGTGTACCGCTGAGCTTCTCTAAACCCTTCTTCCTAGAAGCCCCATTCTGCTAGGATTCTCTTCCCTTTTTCATATTCCCGTCATACCAATTTTTACAAAAAGAGAACTAAAGGTGTGCCCTCAAAATTTGAACCCATGACCTCCCCAACACCAAGTCAAAGCTAAACCACCAAGCCAACTTATATTTCTTGCTAACACACCCAATTCAAGCATTATCTCATACACAAATGTGGTCCAACAGACTACTAAAACAATAATAACAAAAATGCATACAATTGGCATACATAAGACTCGAACCCAAGTCCTCTCACATAATCAAAGTACTCTCAACCACATGAGCTAGCACTTTTCTACGTCATACATAACAGAAATTAATGTCATAAATACACTACTCTCCCGCATTTATTAATTATTTATTTATTTAATTAATTAAATTTCGCGGGTCTTACAGACTCCCACTAACAAGGGCCATGGAATTACGTCCCGACCACTGAAGCACCACCAGGAAGTCTCACCTAGAGACTCGTGGATTTACGTACTAACAACATACCAATCACATTCCAAACAAACAAATAATATTGATTATGCATTTAACACCTCACGCCATCCTTTGTAACCCATCCTCATTCATATTCCATGTTGATTTCATACCATCTCATTCTTCCCAATTCGGGGATATAGAACTTCACCTCATACCAATACCATGCCATCAATGTAACATTATTGCTCATATCGAATTCATGACCACATATATAACAAACCATTTCATTGAAATCGCATGCCAAAATTTATCCAAGTTCATCATTCACAATCCATGAATCATATCACTCATGCAAATTCATTCATCTCATACTTTATAAATGCATACCAAGACATACATATATCACAAAATAGTATTCATCCCAAATAAATGAGTTCCAACATTTAAGTACTTGCAATTCCATACAATCAAGCACAACACACAACCATAATTCTTACACCAAAATTCCTAAGAAAATTTATTATCACAAAACCAAAATCACTATAGTAATGCATGACACATTTCTCAAGCTACAGACATCTAATTGACGATCCAACCGATCAAACCACAAAATAGCATGTTATGAACCAAATGTCCAAATTTGAGCTCAATCCAACGGTTAATGAGTCGGGAAAGTCAATTTTACTAAAACTGCGCATATTAGAAAAATACATCGTCGCCTAGCGACCCAAGTCACTCGCCCAGCGACTGCGCAACGCACCCAAAATACAAGAAATAATGTTAAGTATCACAATTTCATGGATATTTGAATCCCTAACTCAGAAATATACCAAAAACTAACGTTTTCCCCAATCTTTTCTCATATTTCATAAAACATTAATCGCATAAAATAGAAATGACGTGAAACCCTAGCTTCCCTTACCTGGAAAGAGCTACTAAGGGAGATTTTGGACACGAACAGAGGCGCACCACATTTCCTAAGGCAGTTCAGTGAGCTAAAGATGAAGACAGTGGAGCAAGGACAGATTACTACGGTTATCCCTAGTGGAAAAACACAAGTTCAACTGGCAAACGAAGTGTATGGATAGGAACAACTTATGCGGAGTGAAACGTGCTTGAGCTTGCTTGACCAAGAGTTGGGACTAAACCCTAACAGAGCTTCCCGTTGCGAGAAGGGGAGAGTTTGACGGCTGTGTTTTCTGTAAAGTGAGAGGAATGGAAGGATTAGGACAGACTTAGATCTGTTTTCCCTTTAGGCCAGCCCTTAGGTCCAATAGTTTGGGGTAACCTTTAAAATAAAAAGGCAGAAAATAAAGTGGACCTTACATATGTCATTCAAGTTGATTTAAGAGTGTTAATTAACTTCCATCAACATAATTTATATATTATTTAATAGTTAATTGTATTTCAGAAATACCAATATCTTAATTAATGCAATTAAAAAAATCTATACTTGATGTGATGGTAGACAACATAATTAATATAAAAGTGACTAAAGCACTTGAAAGACCTCATTCAGACGACGACGTAAAGCTAATCTTTCCATTTGTGATCAAATTGGAAATAATTTGGTTACATTAATGGCAATCTTCTTATATTATTACCAAATGGAAAAGTTTAAGCTATCAAATCAAATATATAATGCAAATTGGGCCCACTCCATAATTCTTAAATATTTATACTTTTCTTAATTATCATTCCTCAATTACTTTAAACATGTTTTGTAGACCCACCAGGGGTGGCTTTCTTTTATATAAATATCTTAATGTGCGTGCAATATGCGTGTATTTTTTTTTTTAAAATTTGAATAATTATTTTTCTAGAGTCAATGATCAACCATTAAAAAATGATATTTGTTTAAAAACTTGAGCTTCATCTTCTTGCTTAATCTGTCCTTGGCTTTTTAAGTTGAGCGTTTTTATGGTTAGTGGAGCAACTAAGTGCTTCCAACACAAATTCTTAAAGAACATAATAATTAATGGACAAAGTGTCAATTCCCACTATGCATAGTGTTCTCCACAACATAGATTTTGGTCGAAGCTTATTTAAAATAATTTCCTATTTCTTTAAAGAAATTCTTTTGAACTGTTAAAAAAATACGTTTTCAAAAAGTAAATAAATATACACTTAACTAAATTAGCTACTACCTTAAAACTCCCTTTACAGACCAAAATAATTGCTTCACTTGTCTTGTTGTGGTTGGTGATGAATTGACATGTTTTTGGGCCTCTATATAAAACTTTTATATTTTCTTAACCATCATTTTAATTCCCATAATTATTTAACACATAAAGTAATGATTAATATTAAACACAGATGATTTTTTTTTTCAAAATAATAAACAATGTTCTATTATGATAAATACTTTTTTTTCTTCTTAATATCAAATGCTGCCATTAGTTATTTTATATATTGAGCGCACATATGAATTTAAAAACAAATATAACTCGTTTAAGATTTCTAATAAAGGTAACCTAAAACCAATATATATGGAATTAGAATGTTTCTACTTTTTTTTTTCAACTCTAAGTTCTTTTGAAGTTATTTTTTATAACTTCTCCGAATAGACACTACCATTAAGGTGATAATAATAATTGGGAAAATATATTTTTATCTTTGAAATTTGACATTAATTTAAAAATAGTCTATGTTTGAAACTTGGTCACTATTTGGTCCTGCACTTTCAAAATCAATATTTTTTATCCCTATTTCTGAACAGTGTTAAAAATAACAAGCGATGTGTCATGCGTTATTTAATTTTTCTATAAAATAAAAAACTATGAAAATTGGAAAAAAATATGTTTTTAGTCCTTGAAGTTTAATCTTATTTTGGAAATGATCCTGATCGAAACTTGATCACTATTTGGTCCCTGCACTTTCAAAATCATTGTTAATATATAATAATAATAATATTACTAATAATAATATTATTATTATTATATATTAATAATAATAATTTTTATTATTATATATTATTAATAATATTAAAATAAATAATAATATTATAATTATTATTAATATTAATATTATTATATATTAATAATGATTTTGAATGTGCAGAGATCAAACAGTGACCATGTTTTGACCATGGGTCATTTCCAAATTAAATTCAAATTTTAGGGGCTAAAAACATATTTTTTTTAATAATAATAATAATAAATAATAATAATATATTTATATGTAATAATTAATAATAATAAATACTATATACAATAAATAACAATATATAATAATAATATTATTATTATTAATTATTCCTAATAATTAAAAATAATAGTAATAATAATAGTAATAATAATAATAATAATTTAATGTGTTCCTGTAGAGAACAAACAAGATAAGTTAGGCACAAGCGTCACCTTACCTTACCCATGTAGTCCGCTATCTCTTCAGTTGGCTTCTTCCCAGTTGGTACATGTCGGTTTGGACCCAAGAGGGGTTATCTGCAGAAGGGACTCCGAAGCTCAAGTGAGTCAAAACTCTCAAAAGGTCAAATCAGTGATTAATGAATGCGTACCTTTAATTACTGGGGTCCACGCGTATTTATAGAGCATTAATTATGTCTTATTATCCCATGGGCCGGGCCTTGGCTTGGGCTCTAGCTTGGGCTGTAAGTGGGCCTGGGCCCTAACCCAGGCCCTCAAGACCTATTTGAACACGGGGACTTCCATTTTATTAAGTATATTGAAGTTATCGGCCTCAACCGACTACTTCCCTTGACGATTTGTGTTGCTCATGTGCCGTCTTAGGCAGGTAGTCCCTCTAGACGTCTAGGTTACCGGTTTTGGCCGGCTACTCGACTACCTTGGTATGTGGTGATCATTTTATCATTATGTTGTTAAGTTAGCTTGGTGTGGTACATAATGTAATTTATGTTTTTATTAAATTTATTAAATAACAATTTTAAAACTTTAATATTTTTAACTCATCTAAATATTATTTCATATTATTTTTACTATCAAGGGTAATTTAATAATCTTCATATTCTATCTTCATATACTATCAAGGGTAATTTATTTCATATTCTATCTTTAATTTATTACATCACTCAACTCACTCACTAACTTTCATAAAATTCATCTTCAAATCCACTCATCTTTCCTCCAAATTCACTCAAAGAAACACACATATTCATCCACTCAAATTCACCCAAATTCATCCTCACACTTTTCTCCAAATCCATCTCTTTAGAGGAACACACCCTTAGGGACAAAGATTTCGCCCAGGGGATTCAATAATATTCAAGGCTCTACCAGGGTTGGCTCAAGGGTAAAACAAGTAAAACACTCATTTTAGGCCTCTAGAAAAAAGGTCTCAAAATGTTTTTTTACTACTAATATTTTTTTATTAAATTAATTATAAAATTATATCTAAGGAAAAAGGTCTCCAAAAGAATTTTAGTATTAATATATCTCTTAAATTAATTATAAAATTATGTTTAAGAAAAAAAGGTCTAAAAAATATTTTATTACTAATATAGCTCTATTAAATTAATTATAAGTTTATGTTTAAGAATAAAATTTAATTTAATTATTATTAATGTTTGTTATTTTTATTGGCATTAAAAATAATATTTAATGAGCTACAACCTTTTGTTAGTAAATTATAATTTTATTTACGTTTATTCTCTTATAATCAAGCTGAATTATATTTTCTTCTTTTATCTCTATGTGATTTATCTTGTCTTTCCTTACTTTCTTCAATTTTAGAGTCTTTTTTTAGAGTTTTGACATATTACATTCCTTGATTCTCATGTTTCCTGTGTGTACCAATCTTTTTATCCTCATTTCTGGTTAGTATGTTTCTTCATTCTATTTGTGTTGTTGTTTTTATTATGTTTGTTGGATTTGTATTAGTATTAGAAATGTGTTTGTTTTGCCCAATTTTATTTTTTGGTACTTTTAGATTTACGGGTTTCGAGAGTTTTTTTCAATATATCTTGATGAGGAACTAGAGTTTTTCTACAAAACTATTAATTAGATTAGAGTGTAGTCTTTTGGTAGATGATAGATTAATTGGAGCATAATTCAAAGTTTGATTTTTTGTAGAAAGATAATTCAAGTTTAGGAAAAAAAACTTACCATCAAGGTGAGAAGAACAATATTGTTTAAATTATTTTTATTAATGATTAATCTTAAATAAACTCTAAAGGTTTGTGAAAAAGTTAAGACATGAGAAGGAGAAACAAATTTGAGACTTGAAGATACTACAAGCCTACTCAAGAGTTTACTTTCTTGACAACAAGAACCATGTTTTATGGTAGTGTTTTATAGGTAGATAAGAGATATGTCAACTACAAAATTTAAATCAGACTATCCAGAAATTCAAAAGAAGAGAATAATTGAGCCGAATGAAGTTAAATGAAATTAATTATGACAATTTAATAAATAATTTTCCATTAAAAAATTTAAAAAATAAATTTTGAATAAAAGACTTCATCTTTTAAGGGTTTTTTAAGTCTCTCAAACTCTTGAGCTACCCAAGGTTCTACAAATACATTAAGTAATATAAATGAAAGTATCGTGTGATGAGAGTTGATGGAGGTTTCCAACATGTAGTTAGGGATAAAAAGTCACCGACATTCGATGAGATTTGTAAGAAATCACCTTAAGAGATTGCTAGTGTTAAGGTAAAGACATGTTAACCTATTATAAGGTGAAGGTCTTAATCCTTTAGGTGTTACCCTCTGACAACCAAACAACCAAATTTTGATCATAACAAACAAAAATGTATCTCCAGTATATTTCCCTAATGTGCAACAAGCATAAAACCTGATGCTTGGTCATGATAAAAGAGCATGCTCCTTTATAAGGGTACAAGTCATTATTGAATAAAAAAAGCAAAAGTTAGGTAAGTTCACATTAATATCTACTAACACAACTACTATAATGATTAGATAGTTAATACAAGAACTGTTGATATAAGTAAACGTAAAGAATAAACACTCGTAGCATGAGTAAACGTACACAATGCCAAACACTAGAAGCAAAAAAATAATGACTCTCTAAAGAGAATAGGTGATCGTGTAGATAATTTAACAAGATAGTTGATAATTATAATTATATCTACTTAAATTGAATTTGATAAAGATAAGACATGATTAAATAAGATATTTTCTAATTCAAGTGTCTGTTATGGATTTAATATTTAAGTTTCAAATTCATTTCAACAACTTACATTTTAGGACTCAATCTCGAATATGTTTTTTTTTTTCTTTTAAAGTTTTTTGTGCTTACTAAAAATTCAAACTTATTTATGGTTCATTTGCTAATAAGTTTTAAAATTCTTTTTCAACATTGAAATGTCTTTCTCTTCATTTTTTGGTATCATATCAACTGCTATGCATGGGTTAAATGGAGGATGCAACAAAGTTTCTCAAAGAATTCTGAGCAGGGAGACTTCACTCAAACTTGTTTGAAATCATCAATTACATGTAAATATTGGATATGGTAACTGCATGTATGGTGATTAATGTCAAAATTTACATTCATGGTCTAATTCAAAAGAAACTTTTATTAGAATGCAAACACTATAAAGGTACATTATCTACCTCATTATTATGAAGTACCATGTACATGCCATTTTTTAACATTAATTTGTAGTTTAAAATACTAATTTGCTCCATATTTTCGTTCAGTTATATCATTTAGTTGTAATATTATTTTTTTTCAAATAGTTTTCAATTTTTGTCAATTTTTTTCAATTTAGTCTTTTTTTTTAATGTCATTTAAACAAATAACGGTAATGAACAATGATGGTCACATGTCATTATATTTTTTGAATTATTGAATTTTTTTATTTAATTTTTATTTTTATTTTTTTTAATTTTTTTAAAAATTACCCACATGTCAATCAACCGTGTGTCACGTGTCAGAGTTAATGTTTTATATTTAATTTGGTCTTTATATTAGTTATTTTTATTTAATTTAGTCCCAATTTTTTTAAAATGGAAACAATTTTGATCCTTTTCAAATTGAGACCAAATTTAATTTTTATATAAATGTTATAATGACGTTTTTAATAAAATTCACATTTTTATTAATTATTTTGGTTTAGGGTTACAACTAGTTTTAAATTAGAACAGAAATTTCAAAGATGATGACTAATTTTAAAATTTTAAATATATAGTGTTAGTTGTCATCCTTAAATTTTTTATTCTAATTTTAAAATAATAGTAACTTTCAACCAAAAATATTTAATAAATATGTGAATTTTAATAAAAATATCATTATAAGTTTTATATAAAAATTAAATTTGGTATCAATTTCGGGAAGAACAAAATTCTTCAATTTTAAACAAAATTTGGACAAAATTAGACAAAAATAACAAGTATAAAGATCAAATTGAATATAAAATATTGACTCGAGAAGTTGATAATGTATTCTTCAAAAATAACACCAACAACTGGAATTGGTAGAGTGATGAAATCAAAGAAACTCACTCCTCGGTTCATTCGTCCTTACCAAATTCTTAGAAAAATAAGTCTTGTTGCTTATCAAATTTGTTTACCTCCTTTCCTTTCCAACCTTCATAATGTCTTTCATGTGTCTCAATTAAGAAAATATATTTCTGATCCAACTCATGTGATAAAACCTAATACAATACAATTAAAGAATAATACAACACCAATACAGATTATAAACAAGAAGGTCAAAGAACTAAGAGACAAACATATCCCTGAGAGACAAACATATCTCTTTAGTAAAAGTCATTTGGAATGAAACTAATGGAGATATTACATGGGAATTGGAAGAGAAACTAAGAGACATTTACCCTTATTTGTTTTAGTAAATAAAAAATAAAATTTGAGGACGAAATTTATGTATCTTGGGGAGAAAATGTAACATCTCAAAATTTATAAAACAATGTTTTTAATATTTTAACACCTAAAATTTAATAATACATTACTTTTCATGTATGTTGTATCTAATCTAATAAATTATGAACATATGAATATAAAGATTATAAATTTTCAAGATATACAAATAGTTGAATATTTTATATGAAAATATATTAAACACTTAGAATTTATATGTAGATATATGTTAATGGGAAATAATGTATAATCAATTTTATTATAATAATAGAAGAGAAGAAAAGAAAAGTCCGAGTCTAAAGCAAAATTTTGTGGTAAATATTTGAGTTATATTATTCAATATTTAGTGGCCATAAATCTTTTTTATAAAACATGATTTATACTATTGGAAAACTGACGAACCAAAACCAAAATAACATTTCTTGAGGCATGCATATTCACTACCCTTAAGACTTATCTGCAGTGTGTTGCGCAAGTTTCCCAGTATACAATAGGAACTTCCCAGAATGTCCTGAGGATCTCAGAACTAGCAAGAAAATACCCCTCTTTATAGAGGAAGTAAACCAAGACAACATAAGAAGATAAAGGAGAGAGAAGATAGCCAAGAGAATTGAGAAGGTGTGTTTTTGGAGAGCACAGGACCACCTATTTATAGGTGTGAATGAGGGATGGTGATGGGTTAAAATCTCATGGCTCATGATGAAAATCTTGTAACAGCTCAACAACAATCATATTGTTATAAATACCAAATCGAAACTACTCTAGCTATAATGGCTAAAATGCAATTGTATATTTTGCAATAAACAGATTTTACAACAATAGAGGAGTATTTTCTTGCTACTTCTGAGATCCTCGGGACATTCCGAGAAGTTCCTCTTGTATCCTAGGGGACTTGCACAAACACTACGGATAAGTCCTTAAGGGTAGTGAATATACATGCCTCAGGAAGTGCTATTTTGGTTTTGGTTCGCCAATTTTCCAACATATACATCATTATAGGTCCAGAGTTTATCAGAAAATTTCTATAATTGTTTCCAATATTATCTTTGTTTTGTTTGGGAAACAAGAAAGTAAGAAAAGTTTAATTAGTATATGTATATATATATATATATATATATATATATATAATTATAATAAAATAATATAAAAATATGAAATAAAAAAATTTTATTTAATATATATATATATATATATATATATATATATATATATAATTATAATAAAATCACATAACAATCTGAAGTACAACAATAAATGAATGAGTCTGCACAATGTCAATCAATGAAAAATATCGAGAATAAGAAATTGGTTACCAATGTGATCAACACGGTATTAGAAAATATTTAGTTAAAAGGAAACTAGTAGTAATCATTGTTTTGGATACTATAAATAAGATGAAGGGTGAAGGTATGAGAGAGAGGAAAAACAAAAATAGAGAAGAGTTGATAATGCAAAAGAGAGAGTGAGGATATGTAGTAACAACAAAGAAGAAAAAAATGTATATATAATCAAAGTCCCAATACAACCTTGGTGTATTTTTCACAACAACTAAGGTAAGGGAGGAGACATCTATCATTTTATCATTTTATCTCTTCATAATTATTTTTATTTCTATATTTACCTTAAGTGAGGTGTCCCTAACCTCATTCTAATTTATATTTAGTTCCCCGTTCTTATTTATTAATTTATATTCATCCCCAGAGTTGCACTGGTCCTATTTATTCAATTTATATTTACTCTCATTTATTTATTTACATTTATCTTCAGTCACGTACCAGTCTTCTTTATTTATTATATTTATTTTTAGTTATCCACTAATCCTACTTATTTATTTATTTATTTATACACTTATATGGTTTACTATCAAAATAAAACTTATGATAAATAAAGATTTGATTATTATAGTTGGAGGTATAACCTTGGAGATTAAATGAGTAGTTTATACTCAAGATGAGATGTTTTTGGGTTACTTTATTGGCCATGATGAGTCATTTGTATCTAGACAAAATTGAAAAAATATATTGTCAGTGATATATTTATTGAGTTTTCATGTATTTTACATAAAACCATTGTATTGAATTCATACATTGTAATGAAAAAGTAAGGGTTAAATATGTTTTTGGTCTCTTAACTTTAAGTGAAATTTGGAATTAATCCTTTTCAAAAATTTGACCCAATTTAGTCCTTCAACTTTACAAATGCGTGGATTTAGTCCTTTCAACCAAATTTTGTTAATTTTATTTGATGTTTTAAACGTGTTTCTCAGCTAACATTAAAGTAGAAATATGCCAAACAGTGTAAACAACTCAAATGCTATCATGAAACATATTTAAAACATCAAATAATCTTAACAAAAGTTGGTTAAAAGAACTAAGTCCATGTATTTCTAAAGTTGGGGACTGAATTAAACTAAAATTTCAAAAAAGGACTAATTTTAGTTTTCACTTAAAGTTAAGGGATAAAAACCTATTTAACCAAAAAATAAACATATATTCAAATTCTTGTGAGTGCAAAATTTAATTTGTGTTTCTAAAACTTTGTATAGTAAATATAGGTGGATCGGTGCCTCATTTTAAATAAAAAGATTTTTAAAGTTGATGTTAAATGGGAGCTGCTTTATTACTGGGAACAAATCCCATTTTATTTAAGTGAAGTGGCAACATCGTATTGGTTGGTGCAATTTAAAATGATTTATGACTAGTAATAAAGTTTAGGAAAATTATACTTTGACTTCTATCCTTTATTTCTTAATGTGGTTTAGTGTAAGCCATTGATTCTTTCAAAAGAAAAGATAGTGATATATTAATCAATGACTCACACTAAGCCACATCAGAGAGTAAGAAATGAGAGTCATAATATCATTATTTTAAAGTTTAATGCAAAATTTTAGACAATTCTTAAATTGTCACTTTATTAACTTCTTATAATTTTAATTATTCTCTTCCTATTTATATTATGTAAGTGATTCTCTTCTACTTTTATTTATTTATTTATTATTTTCATTTTCTAGTAATTAATCAATGAAAGATTTGAACCGTCACTTGAACAATTTTTATGTGTACATATTTAAAAGTTTTAAACCTCATTTAGTACAAGAAAACACCTCATTAATAATCAATTTTAGTCACCAAAAGTTGCTAGTCACTAATTCGATATCAATTTACAAAATAAAAAGTTATCGGATACTAAAATAGTCACTATTATGAATAAAAAATTATAATTGATCTTGTAAGGCCCACTTAAATTCTGACCCTGTATTTTAAGGGCTGCCCTAATCTAATGGGCCTAAGGGCTGGCCCATGAGGCATACAAGGCCCCTAAGGCAGCCAAAACCCCCCCACTTCTGCCATTCTTGCAAAAACAATTCCCTCACACCCTCATTTCTTTTTCACAGAACGCTCAGTTAGGGTTTAGCCCTAAGTCCTCCTCGAGCTACCTCAAACCCATTTTCTACTCCATGTAAGTATCTTTTTCTAGCTCATTCTGGTCCCATTAATCACCCTTCATATTTCCAGTTAGGGTTTCATTTTGATTCCACTTTTTATTTCAGCTCTTTAGTTCGTTCCTAGAGCTGCTGCGCTCCGTAGTTGGTGTCGAGGTCCTCTGCTAACCCCTTTCCAAGTAAGGGAAGTTAGGGTTTTGCTAAATCGTTGGTTTCCATGATTGCTTTAATAATATTTTCGTGATTTGATGGATTGTATACTAGTATGAGTTTATGAAATGTGTTATTACATTATTTGGATTGGATTCTTGGTTTGTTACGCGAGTGAACAGTGACGAGGGCTGATAAACTCACCCAAGCGAGCTTGCCTCGCCTAGGCGAGATGAGTAGAGGCTCGCCCAGGCCTTTTCACGTAAGGGGTCGCTCAGGCGACCAACTCAATTTTGAGCAAGCAAGCGTCTCGCTCAGGCGAGGGGAGTCTCGCCTAAGCGAGAATGCGCAGAGGCCACTGTTCCTGTGTGTCGAGCTCTCGCCTAGGCGAAGGGAGCTCGCCTGAGTGAGAGACCCTCTTGCTTGAGCGAGACCCTTCAGCCTGAGCGAAGAGCTGGGCGAGAGTGCGTTCTGGTTTGATGTTTTTCCTTGTTCTTGGATGTTTGGCATGTAATTGATTGAATTATTGTATAATGGCATGAGGGGGATGAATATGCATGAATGGGAGGGTGTATAGGTTGTGAATGACGAACTTGGATATTTTTTGGCATGTAATGAATATGAGATGGTTGGTTATGAAAGTGGCATGGTAATGAGATGAGTTAAAATTTTATATTCATGGATGGAGTATGAGGAGTTGGTATGGGTTTGACTTGGAATGTAAAAGAGGTTGATTATAAAGGTGGACATGGGATGTATATGCGTGATGAATGTATTACTTGGTTGTTTGGATATGTTTGGTATGTGGTCAATACGTAATTCCTTGGAATCTCTAGCTGAGATTCCAGGGTCGTGCTTCAGTGGTCGGGACGTAATTCCATGACCCCTGTTAGTGGGAATTCATGGTGGTGCCCCATCTATATAATTTGGTAAGGATTCAAGGTAAGGTTGCATCCTAACACTCTAAGGAGTCAGTTAGTCTCACTTAGAGCAGACTGACTCTTGTGGTGAGAGTAGCAGGAGGCCTGAAACTCATTAAGGCTTAACCTTGTGGGGGGGGGGGGGATTGAAACATTGTAACACTTAGCTCGGGGGGTGAGTAAGGTAATCCACCATAAGTGCAAGCATCCGCTGAATCCAACTAGATTATATGTAATCCGGATGAGTCGAGTCAGAGTCTTAGTGTATTGATTTGGAAGTCATAACATGCTTGGATGATGTATGTATAATTGACTATGGAGGTATGTCTGATTGTATGAGAAAACTACTTTTGACTCTAGCTTACCCTTTGCTTGTTTGATTGCTTTGTATGTTGTTCTTCTACTTTTGCGATGATCATCAATTTATTGATGAGAGCAGATGCGAGAGGTACTCGAGGTCAACAGGGAAGAGATGATTCCGTTGCATAGTCTACCTGGGTTGAACTTCATGTTTTATTTGGGCTTTTCTTTAGGGTTATGGCCCATGTACTAGTCTGTCCTTTAAATTCCCATCTGATTCTGTTAAACTTTATGTCTGGGTTCTTTTTGGCATCGTGGTGTGTCTTGGTTTTTTGTAAGGAGTGATGTTTAACTCCAGGACTGCGCTTCTGTATTATACTGTGTGACGCTTCCTTTAATTATGTTTATTGATTAAATGGGGTGTTACAGATCTCTAAATTGATTTTTAAAATTTAGCTATCAATATTTTAGCTACCAAATAAAATTGGGCACTAAACATTATTTGCTAAGGTTTTTGCTACCAAAAGAATTTATTTTTAAATTAGTTTCTAATTAGTTAGTAACCAATTTATCAACCAAATATATTTTTTTATTATAATAGTGACTATTTTAGTAACCAATAATTTTTTATTTTGAAAATTAGTATCTAAATTGGTCACTATAGTAATTAACAACTTTTAGTCACTAAAATTGGTTGTTAATGAGACACTTTCTTATATTGATTCTATTATTTTGAAAAATGTGTTTGAAGGTTTAGAATAATTCAATGTTGAAATCAATTAACGTTCAACGAGCAAATGGTTGTCATGGATACCAACATGATCATTTATAAAGAATCATCATATGAATATGAATACAATACGACATAATCTTAGACTACATTGTAGTATCATATCTATATGCATCAACATTTATAAAAAAAATAACTAGTCATTCAAGTAGATATTATAATAATAAAAATATTTCATGTTCAACAAAAACAAAGTGAAACTATTGATACACTGTTCATTGTGTTGACATGAACGTTGTTATAATTTAAATATAAATAGTGATACTTAGATTATTTACATAATCTTAAATGATCGGTCTGGAAATAAAAATGAAAAAAAAAAATCAAATTGACTATAATTTAATAATACAAAGATTAAAGCTTCAATATTTATATTTAACAACTTTTTACTTAACTACAATCCAAATTTATTTTAACCGGATCATTTAGACTTAGATATTTTGAATCCAATTTAAATTGGATTAAATTTATATTGAAGCCATTATGTTAACTAGATTAAATCTAGTGAGATTGATCTAATATATCTGATTATTTGGTCTATTAGATACAGAGTGAGTCAACTCAACTTGACTTGGACTAATGTTAACTCGTGTTGACCTAGGTCTAGTTCACTTGGCTCTAGGCTACCTAACCTTAAAATCAACTAGAGATGACTACACCCAACCTAGGCCTATAGTAACATGACTCAAGTTTTTTTTTCTTGACTTAAACCTGGGTCTAGGTTGACTCAGTTCGGCTCTAACTCGACTTGACCTAGGATTGTACTAATCTAGCTCGAACCTAACCCATGCTAACTTGGCCCTACCTTAGTGTTGGTTGTGACTTGGCTTGATTTGACTTAACATTGGATTGTGTCGTCTCGAACCTAGGCTCATAATGACTCAGCTGGATCTAGGATGACTTGGTTCGACCCTTTGGCCTAGGACAACTAGCCACGAACTTCGGTCTAGACCGACTCGTATCAACCTTCGACCCTAACTAACTAGTTTCGACCTCCGATCGGGATCAAATTGTAATGACCTCTGACCCAAGACAATTTTACTTGACCACCGGGTCAAGTCAACTCGACTTGACCTCTGGCTCGAGACGATTTGGTTTGACCTTCAACCCTGGGCAACTTGGTTTGACCTAAGTCCTAGGACGACTTGACTCAACCTTTAGCTTGATTTGTCTCGCCTAAACTTTTAGCTTATGTCGATTCAACTCGACCTTCGACCTAACCAACTCTACTTTTATGGCCTGGGTTGACTAGGCTTGACTTTCAGTCAACATCGACTCTACTTTTTCTTAAACATATTCGAACTTTGACCTAGGCTAGTGATAACGCTGTCGTTGACGCGATCAAATTAATACTACTTATCTATAACAACTTCAGTATTGTTAAGAAAGTAGTCAACAAAATAGTAAGGGTAAAGTAACCCAAAGTCGTCTCCCAACGAACACGGAATTGATTTTTAACAAATTAGTTCTTATAAAACTATACAAGAGTTAGTCAAATAAAATTATAAAAAAATATAGGGGATTAAGATAAACAAAGATAGAAATAAAATTTAAAAGATAAAAAAAAATAAAAATAATAGTAAAGAAAATAGATTGATTCCATTGCTTTTTTCAAAATAGATTCATCATCGGTTATCTAAAGCTTATTGCTCAATTAATTATTGTTGTAGATTTACAAATTAATCAATGTAAAGTCTCAATTAATTTGTTGGCGTTCTCACTTTTAACCAAAGTACAGTCTCAATTAAAAGTGAGAACTTTTAGATTATCCATAGTAAATTCAATCAAAGTACAGTCTCAAT
>Ga0209589_1002196_pt1 | contig 33502 bp, 17 predicted proteins | sample CowpeawhiteBW_FD_187525 | JGI IMG/M metagenome (GOLD analysis project Ga0209589, IMG submission 187525) | Root nodule microbial communities of legume samples collected from California USA - Cow pea white BW (SPAdes) (version 2) | ecosystem: Host-associated > Plants > Roots > Nodule | place: USA...
AAAAAAAATAAAAAAAAAAAAAAAAATTAAAAAAAAAAAAAACGTTGGCAAAATGTTGAAAAGTGAAAAGAAGCAATCAAGTTGATAGTTTCCCAGGGTACAAACACTCACGGAAAGGGACATGGTGGGGGGATTGAGGGGGATGAGTTGGAAAACAATTATCCTCATCCACTTTTCTTTGCTTTGTCTTTGGCCTCCATGGACTTGATATTTTCCGTTGTCAAATCATACGTTTCGTACACATCCAGAAAGATAAAAGATAATAGCGACCATGGATGAAGATGCCTTTCACTTTTGTTCCTTTCATATTATGCTGAATGCCACAGAAGGGGGAACGTAAAAAAAAAAAATTATGAACAAGGGGAAGGAAGATAGATCATCTCAGTACAGGACAACCCAAGATGGAAGGAGATATAGACATTCCACTAAAAATATTATAATAATAATAATAATAAAAATAATAATAATAATAATAATATTATTATTATTATTATATAGAAATTGGCAGCACACAAACCCAGAAGGCTAGATATGATGTCACCCAAAAAAAGTTTGGGAAGGAACCAGATAAGGAATGGGAAAGATTATGAACAGAACAATGAAAAAGTGAAAACCAGTGATAGGGATCAAGAAAAAGCAATTCTAGACGTAGGGGTAAGACAGTAACAGTTTCCAAACGGAACTCTTCTTTGCACGGTCGCCTACAAAAAAATCTTCCACCAAAAGGGGGAAATTATATACACGGAGTACAAAATAGGCGTTTCATCCAGAGATTTCCAGAATAATATACTACTAATTTTTTACTCCAAAAACATGAGAATATTAGAAAATGACACAGCGATCTCCAAAAGATTCACGGATTACTCAACACAGTAAAAACACTACCAACTGCAAATCAATAATCACCAGCATCCACAACTCAGATCACAAAATTTTCTCATAATCACCGTTTGAGGTTTAATTTGTACTTAATTAAGCATCATAATCTAAATAATGAGAGCAATTCAGCATGGAAAAAAGAGAGAAAAATTTAAAAAAAAAAGTACCTGGAAGATGGAGGAGGTGAAGGGGATTTTGAGGTCCAGATCCTGTTGGCGACGCGCTTCCCCAAGGCGGTGATCCCTCGGCTACTCGAATTGGCGGCCATACAATGAGAAGAACAGAGAGAAAAAACGAAAGAGAAAGAGAAAGGGTGTGTGCAGTAGTAGCTTGAGCTTGGTTTGTGTGGTAGTTGAGGATGCATATATTTATACACAAAAATTAAATTAAATAATAATAATAACGAGAAGGTAGACACACACAACACAAGAAAGATGGTGCCAATGCCGCTTCAACTTTTCGTACCTAACACGTACGCACAACGTAACAGTGTTCCTTAATCCCGTTCATTTCCTCGCCCACGCCGTTACTATTTTAGATACCATTCACGCCGTTATTCACATCGTATAAACATAATAAACTATTCTTCACCATCATTTTTAATTTTATTAAAACAATTTTTTATTTTATAAAAACATAATTATACAATTGTGATATAATTCCCTCTCTTAAAATAACTAAAATATTTTTAGGTTATTTTTTTAGTTGAATTAAAAAAAATGTTCGCATACGTCACACCATACTTGTAATTATTATAATAATAATAGTAGTCGTACTTAACCACATCTTATTTTATTACCTCTTCAGTACAACTTCTAAAATGCATAGCTTTACACGAATAATTTAATTGTAGTGGCATGACTGATTTAAAGACGAGATAAAAAATGAATTAAAGTGGAATAACTTTATAATCATTTTATAAATATTATGTAATAAAATTATTGAACTATTTTAATAGGAGAAGGAATATATACAGGTAATATTTTAGTATATACCAAATAAAATATACTCATTTCACATCACAAAATAATGATATTTTAATTATATTTAATTTTAATTTTTAATTAAAAGTTTAATGCGCATTATTATATTATTACAGTCAGTTGTAAGGCGGGTAGGTTTTTTTTGAAGCATATCAAAGTATTATTTTGCATATGTATTGTGACATTCCTCACATAAAATCTCATAAATAGTTTAAAGAGTGTCTTTTGCAATCATGAAAGATAAATAATGCTCAAAATTTTCCCTTATATTCTCAACAAATTATTATGCACAAACTCTCCCCATGAATTACAATAATTTCACAAACTTTAAGTTTTTATAAGTAAAACATCATTCATTGTAACATACGATGCACATATACGATATGATACGTATATAATACGTTAATATGTTTATGTCTAAAATAATAAGATACAATATGTGATAAATACGTTATATATGAATATTAAATAATATACAATAATTATTTAAAAAATATAATTATTATATAATTGTTATTGTGTAAATCTAAATTTTCTTATTAGAGACCAATTATTTTGATAACCAAAACCTGATATTTAATGTTAGTCACCATTTTAGAAACCAATTCGTAATTGAAACTATTTTAATTATCAATTTAGAGACCAATTATAATTTTTTGAAACTATTTTAGTTGTTAATTTGGTCACTGTATAATGACCAATTTTTTTTGTCACTAAAATTGGTCATTATTCAAATATTTTCTTGTAGTGTATTATGACTTTATAAATTAGATACTTCATTTATAAGTATCGATAAAATATCTTAAACTATCAAACACACTACGTGTCAGACACAGATACGTGATCCAAGTTGAAGTATCGGTGCATCATAAATTGTAGTAATTTAGGATCGTAAACATCAACTAAATAGATTTGGATAAATTTAAAGTATATTCTTATATTTTATTCCAAATTTGTTATGTAAAAATCACACACACAAAAAGTAAAACAATAACCATTGAAGCATATAATTTAGTGATTTCTACATATAACTAACATATACATTTGCTAAAGTGACTCATACTATAAATTCAATTAACAATTCAGACAAAACTTGTTATATTAACACATTGACACTTAGATGTAACTACCTTTCTACGCATTTTAAAAAGTAATTTCATTTTGATATAACTATTCATTTCAAATATGGAAACGATCATGCCTAAACCTCAAGTTAAAACAAATTAAGGCATTAATTTAGGCAAAAGAAGAAACTCTAATTCTATAAGCAATTAACATGATCACAAAGAATATTAAACACACACACAACTGTTATCTCGAATTTGCATCTTCAATTTTCTAAGCATTGATGTTATTTAGTTCTATCAAGTAGCTCTAAAACATTATATTTTCATCAATTTTCTAACCTTAAATGCAAACAAACAAGATTTTTACATAGAATATTCTATTTTAAAAAGGTTAACTAAAACTGATAAATTTTATTACCTAAACTTTTACTCTTATCGGAAAAGTTTGGGTTCATTACGTAAATTATTTTCTATTTAAAACTTTATTAGTGTCCCACAATAAGAACTATCATTAATCCTCAATTAGTATAATAAACAACCAAATTATAAAAAAGAAAAAGATTAAATTAATAAAAACTCAAAAAATATTGACAATAGAAACAAAATTGAGTTATATATATGAATTTTTAAAACGAATATTCCCAACCATAATTGAAACTCAAACCCTAATTAAGCAATTCAAGTGTGTTAAACTCTGAGTCAACTTTTATTGCATGTGTTGATTTTATTTATTTTTTAATGGATCGTGCATGTGAATAATAACAAATTAAAATGTTCTTTATGCATGATAAAATAATACTTTCAACTGTTAAAAAAAAAAAATCCAAAAAGCAGATGACTATTTTTGGAACTCATGAAAAATTACTTGTAATTATTACCCGTGTACATTTTTATGAAAAGTAAAATGAAACACCTATAATAAATGCATTCCAATTAAAGTGGTGTTTTTGGTTAAATTTAAGAGGTTTCAGTCAAATTAAGTTATTGTTTTAAAATTAAATAAATATAATGTGTTGAAATAGTTATAGATTGAATCTAACATTGTTTCATTAATTGGTATTACTAAGGTGTAACTTTCTTTTGTCAAACAGTGTTAAATACATATAAAACAATTAACATAAATTGTTAGTAATAATTTACATATATATGCACGTTTTACTCGTTGACATTTATTTTATTTGTCAAGTGGTCCAAAATAACTACTTTTGTTGCTTTTGCAGTTCCATGTTTGATGAAAATATAATATTATTACTGGATCAAGAAATACATTATTAAAAATACGTATAATATTGTAACTTTTAGATTTGATCCCAAATTTTATAAATAATGAATTCAACAAATAAAAACTACATTATCTCTATGGAAAAAATATAAGAATTTAATTAAATTCAAAGAAAGAAATATAAAAAATAAAATACTAATTACTTCTTTTTATTATATTGAAATGTTCAAACTTTCAAATCATTGATAGAAATAAAAAAATAAATATGAAGACAAAATCGAATCAAATTATTAATTAAGTCCTAAAATTAATATAATAACATGAATCAAAGAAAAAAAATATATATATAAAAGGACATAGGGAAAAATAAGACACCCTATCCAAGATCGAACATCATTTTCATCTTCAATACAAGACAAAAGAAGAAAAAAGTTCTCAAATGTCTTAAAAGTTCTCAAAGTTTATATAAAACTGAAAATTGAATTACAAAATAAAGAATTGAAGGTAAGTTATTAGAAATTTCAAATTAAATTTACGAAACATAATAAATCTTAAATGAAATGTACGTCTCGATTGTAAACTATATTTAGCCAAAATTTCAAAATAGATAAAAAGAATAATTTTTAAAATAAAATGTATTCTTCAAAAGGTGGAAGTCATGTTCATGTTTTCATTATCTTTGAAAATCATGTTTTTCATGTCTCCTTTTGACTTATTTTTTATCTAATATACCTATTGTTTGTGTTTGCACTTGAATTATAATCCTCGTTCATTTTTTGTCGGTGAGTCTTACTTTCATAGCTTCAAAAAATTCAATTCAATCCTACAATTATTATTTACACCTAACATTGTGAAGAAAATAAATTCTAAAAATTAAAAGAAGACTCTTCTATTAAGTAATATCATGTATAAATAGTTACTATATATTATAAGAATGTTTTTCTCTTTTTATTTTTTCTTATTCATAACTTGTCAATGAATTATTTAAGTATTTTATCATGTAAGAAAAATCATGTATAGATCACTTGGTATACTGTTATATTGAAAATTTCATTTAAATGATTTTAATATTATTAGAAGTATAGATTAAAAATTTCACATCAAGTAAATATAATAAAATTTAAACAAAAAAAAAACTCACAAATATCAATTACTATATGATATTAAAATAGTGTCAAATTTTTTTACATGAACAATTTATATATTTCAAATATTTAGGACATTAATTTTTTACCATAACAAAATAAAAAAATTATAACAAACACAACGTAAAATTCGATTTTAATTAAAATATGCTAATGGCAAGTTAACAAATTATGATTAAATTAGGAATTATCATGCAATTGATAACTGCTCACTCTTATAATAAATAATTTTAAAATTTTTATTTAAGATACTTTCATTTTCATCTGATTGATTTTGTAAAGTCAATATTTAAAATTAAAATCATAAAATGTGTAAATTATCGTTCAAGTGATGTTTCTTTTAATTCAAATCTGTGAATGTTAAGTTTTTATTGATTTTATATGTTTTATTTAAAAAATAATAACTTTGCCAACTAAATTAATTAGATTTATCTATAATGTTAAGTGAATTATTTTTTACTATAATAAGCAGTATTATTAGAAAAGAATAACGCGTATCAGACACGGACCGTTGAAAGGAATAATGGAATATCCTTTCGCATTTCTTTTCCTCATTAGTGTCTTCTTTCTCTTTCTCTATTATTTGTTTTAAACTTTAAAAAAATAAATTCTAACACAACTTTGTAATTAAAATTAAATTTTCAAAATTTCACGTGTGTTTGATTCGAGTTTTTCCTGCCACGTGTAAGTACGAACGTACGGTACGTGTGAGAGAGAGATAAAGACCGTTGAACATTCATTCCCAAACGGAATCAAAGAAAATAAAAACACGTTTCGCGAATTTGTACTCCGTGAATTAGTTATCGGTTAATAAAAAAGAGTGCATAACTGTTAGACGCTACCATTATTCAGAATTTATTCAATAATATTTATTAGAAAAATTATATAATTATCTCTTATAGAGTAATTAAAAACTATGTTAAATCAAACTGTAACACTTATCAAAATTTGACGGCGATATATATGTTTTTTTCTCGTAATATCAAGTAAATTTTAAAATTAATCTATTTTAAAATTTTGAATGAATTTAATTATTTATTTTTTAAAAACGTGGATTTAGTATTTTTAATCAAATTTTGTTATGTTTATTCAATATTTTAAATACGTTTCATAATAGTATTTGACTTAACATTAAAGCGAAAATGTGTCAAATCGTATAAATAACTCAAATAAAATCTTGAAATAAGTCCGAAACATCAAATAAATATAACAAAATTTGATTAAAATGATTAAATTTACGTATTTTAAAAAATAAATTACTAATTTAGTTCAAAATTTCAAAATTGACTAATTTCAAAATTCACAAAAACAAAAAAGATATTTAACCTAAATTTTAAGGAACGTTGTAGAAGAACAATAACGCAAGATTTAAAAAGTGCAATGAAAAGTGCGTTTGCACCAAACAGACCATCATTTTTCAGTTTCAGCGTTGAGGCTAAGCAAATTGAGGCAGTTTTGCATTAATATATTTGAGCAAATAAATGTCAAGATTTTTTTTAAAAAAAAGAAAAAGTATTGTAAGTCCCTTTCTTCATGACTTCATCTCCTTCTATATTTGTGAGTTAAATGCAAAAGTATATATTAATTGATTCAAAATGTTTGAAAGGAATTAATTATTAAGACTTGTTTGGAATTCAAAGAGGATAACAGAAAGTCACACAAAATTCTCTGTTTTTCCGTTTTGTTCACTCAAACTAATCTTCATAGGATAATGCTTTTTTATTTTATTTTTATGATTAATTATTAATGAATATAGGAGAATGTGCTATTTCCACAACTTGACTTTCCAACTACCAACCACCAACTAAGGAGTTGGATGGAGAAGCCATACGAAATAAAAATGAAATTTTCTGATATTTGTTTCTCCTACACATGAAAATAAAAATCTCCTCCAACCTTTTTCATTTTAAATTAAACATTTAGAAATGTATTTTACATTGTAAAATACTAATTTAAGAAAAAAAAATGTAATATATATATATATATATATATATATATATATATATATAATTTTTTGTATGAACAACTTATAACGATGGCAAAAGCCACGCTATTTGAACCTTGAAGCGTCGAAAAATATCCAATGGGCTTTTTACTTCCTGCAACCACACAATTTCTTCGTGCGTGTCCTAAACTTTTTAAAATAACCATTTTATTTTTGTGAAGGTGACTTCTGGAATATAAAAACTTTTCTTGAATAATTTTCAGATCGATCCAATGTCGTTAATTGGGCCAAAAGCTTAGAAAGAGGTAGTATTTAAGACCACCAAGTAAGTTTGAACCTTAAAAAGTGAGTTAACCAATTAAAAAAAAAGCAATTTCATTTAATTTGATAGAAAATTTCTTAACAAGAGAGAGGAAAAAAAAAAGTAAATATACATTTGAATAACTATTAATATTTACGGCTGTCAAAATGGGTTGGAACCCACGAGCCAACCCAGTTCACCACGGGTTCGAGTCGGATTGAGTTGAAATTTTTTTACAAATTTCAATACGGGTTGATTTTTGACCCGGCTCATCCGGGTTGAACCCGTAGTGAACCGAGTTAGCTCACCAACCCGCAGATAAAAAGGTCATACAAGTGTTCTTATTTTTTTTATTAAGTTAGGTTTTATATTTGAGTCACGTTAAGTTCTTTTTTATCCAATATATAACTAATTTGTATTTTTTTTTATTTTGATTTGTATTTGGATCGTATTAAAGTTTATTTAGATTTTTATTAAAATTACAATTTAGTTTTGATTGAAAAATAAATAAAAAATAATATTTTTTAATTAAATAAATCCGTGAGCCAACTCGTTTAATCAAAACCAGACTGGATTTGAATTTTTTTTGTTCGCTAGAAAATAAGCCGGGTTAAATTTGCTTACTAAATCATCAACTGGAATGAATAACATATGAATGATTAATCATATTAGGTCATCAACACTAAGACACAGATACACCTAACCAACGATAAACATAGACCAGCTAACACTTGTATAAATTAGCACCAATCCTTCACAAGGATTCTTCATCAAACATTGATCCAATGGCTTCATTTTATTCAATCATTGTAGTTATTAACATCTTCCATATTTTTCTTCTTTTATACGTCTCATCCATCCAAGGCAACACCGATGTGGGATTCAGCATTAACCTTATTCGAAAAACCTTCCCTCAACGTTCAAGAGGTTTATCAGCCATGTCAGAAACTCCACAATCCCCAGTGGGTGCTAACCTTGGCCACTATCTCATGGAGCTCTCCATCGGAACTCCACCATTCAAAATCTATGGTATTGCAGACACGGGCAGTGATCTCACATGGACACAATGTGTGCCATGCAACAACTGCTACAACCAACTTAACCCCATGTTTGATCCTACAAAATCCTCCTCGTACACAACCATATCATGCGACTCAAACCTGTGTCATCTACTTGAAACCGGCGTGTGTTCTCCTCAGAAGCAATGCAACTACACCTACGCCTACGCATCTGCCTCCATAACACAAGGAGTTTTGGCACAGGAAACAGTGACACTGTCCTCAACCGCAGGGACAAGTGTTCTCCTTAAAGGTGTCGTGTTTGGTTGTGGACACGACAACAAAGGTGGTTTCAACGACCATGAGATGGGTATCATAGGCCTAGGAGGAGGACCAGCGTCGTTCGTTTCTCAAATGGGTCACTCCTTTGGAGGCAAAAGGTTTTCACAGTGCTTGGTCCCTTTCCACACTGATGTGAGCGTTTATAGCAGAATGAGTTTTGGCAAAGGGAGTGAGGTATCAGGGGAAGGAGTGGTTTCAACGCCTTTGGTTGCAAAAGATGACAAAACACCTTATTTCGTGACCTTACTAGGTATCAGTGTGGGAAACACGTATTTGCACTATAATGGTTCTTCGGACAATGTTGTCGAGAAAGGTAACATGTTCCTTGATTCGGGAACACCTCCAACGATCTTACCGACACAGTTGTATGATCGAGTGGTGGCTGAGGTGAAGAACCAGGTTGCGATGGAACCTACTGTGGATGACCCTGATCTGGGTTCCCAACTCTGCTATGGAACAAAGCACAATCTTCGTGGTCCTATGCTAATTTTTCATTTTGAAGGTGCAAATGTAACATTGGAACCGATTCAAACGTTGATTTCAGCAAAAGATGGTGTTTTCTGCTTGGGGTTCACCAACACCAGTAGTGATGTGGGGATTTATGGTAACTTTGCTCAGTCAAATTACTTGATTGGGTTTGATCTAGAAGCACAAGTGGTCTCTTTCAAGCCACTAGATTGTACCAAAAACGCGTAGATTTTGCTTGATCAATGTGTGTGGATTTTGCTTAAAGAAAAGGTTTTCAAAAGTTCTAAGATATGTATTTGCTTTACTATACCTAAACAAACAAATAGCAACTGAAAAAAAAAAAAAGTCTTTGTTTCATTAGGAAGTGAGTATTTCAAAGGAATATACATTCAAGATCAAAATTTTGTGAATGATTTCTTTTGGAAATAAAATTGTCTGAAAAAAGGAGAAAGGAAATACATTTATGATTGAAAAAAAATAAAAAAATAAAAAATATATATATACACACACACGATTTTTAACATTCTTTTTAAATGCAAATTTTATTTGTAATTGTTATTTTGAACTTTGTCGGAGACAGGTTTTCTAACCATGAAACTCATTATGAGTTATTGTTCATAATATTTTTAATATAATTATACTCTATTTGAACCTTAGTTTTTGAGGATTTCTTTTATTTATAACTAACTAATGCAAACACATGTCCATAGTCACATGTGTATTCAATTTTTCAAAGATAAAAATAAAATTAATTTTTATCAATATTGTTGAAGAAATAAATAATTTTATAATTTTATAATAAGTAGTTAATTAACTTTTTAAAAATAATTATAAAATTTAAAGAATAAAATGATTTATATTAATAAAGGTAAATAATGAAATATAAACACCACAACAAAAATTTACACTCTTTATTAATATTAGAAAAAACATTATCACTGTGTATTTTCAGTCTATCTACGGAGGTGAGGAAGAAATTAAGGAGGTACAAAAAGAAATGCCCTGATAAAATTTTAGAAGCCCAATAAAATCACACGGACTTTCTTTTGGGGTTTCAACACCCAAATCATTAGTAAAGATTAAACTATTTACCTAAATACAAATTTGTTGGTCAAACTCGATTGTTCCCACCTCAAAAGTGTAGTTTAACAACACAACATTATCTTAATCATCTTTAAAACTTAGATATAATTAAGACAAACCCAGTTTTTTTAAAATATAAAATTCTAATGAAATAAAAAAAAATCAACTTCTATCTATTTGTATATTTTATAATTTACATTATGTAAAAGTATATAATGTATTAACTAATAAGCAATTGATTTGGGTTACCTAAATTTAATCTTTTTAAAAATTAGTCACTCAAAGTATTAACACTATAACAAAATATCTAATTAATGACTAATATTAGTGATAAAAAATAATTAGTCACTATAATGATCAATTTAAATACCAATTTATAAATTAAAAATGATTGATAACTAAAATAGTTTCTAAATTGATCATATAGTGAAACAATGTTTAAATTTTCCAATTAATGTTTAAATTTGCTAGTAACATTAACTATGAAAGTTTAAAAAAAAATAAAATTAGATACTAAATTTGCTCCATTAATAATCAATTTAAATACAAATTTAGTCAAATATATATATAGACAAGGGGTGGACCTTAGAGCACCGGCCCCATCCCCAATTTGTTTTCTTTATATATATATATATATATATATATATATATATATATATATATATATATATATATATATATATATATTCAATTTTAATGTATTTTATGCATTTGATATCTTCAAAAGTTTTATATATTTATTTTGCATTTGTTCATATTAAAAATTTAAATAAATTTTTGTTTCCAAATTTAAAAAATAAATGAATGTAGTCTTTTTAACCCAAATATGTTTTTAAAGTGTCAAACACATTTCATGCTATCATTTGAATTGTTTACAATCTAACACATTCTTGTCTTACTATTTGCTAAAAAACGTATTTAACACATCACACATCACAACAATTTTACGTAATTGAGTTAAATAGGTAATTTAGAGGATTATAACTATTTATTTGTAAAGTTCATAGATTAAATGTAGTAAGTTTAGGATAATAACAAATCCTAATCTGACATCGAAATTGAATGATTAAAAACATACTTAACCCTTACTCTTGTGATGTAAATGTGTAATTTAATGTTAATTTTGTTCATGTATTTGTATTAATTACAATTGTTTTTATTTACATAAATTTCTTAAATTATTCAATAAATATAGAATTTATTGAATAAACCCAGCCTTGAAATATTTAAAGCTAATAAATATAAAAGTTAATGTTATAGAAAAAAAAAACATTAATTACACTCTCTAAAATATCATTTTACTTAACTGTTCTTTTCAAAATTTAATATCACATTAATTACTTAATTTCTTGACTCACTCGTAACTGAATTCCTGAATTAATTTTTCTAACCCATCACAATCACAACTTCTTAAACCCACCACTATGAACACAACCTAAAAACATTCAGAACTAACTTTTTTACTTCTATTTAACACTAATTTTCTACACATTAATTTCACTTTCTTCATCTTTTATAAATACAAAAATTTATCTTTTTTTTATAACCATTCTAAAACGTTGTCAATCATCCTTTTTTTTTTCCTATAAATTAAGCATATATTCACCCTTTACAAAAACACTCCATCAATAATAACTCTAACAATGGCTTCTTATTATCTCACCATTTGTGTGCTGTTTCTTCTTCCTCTACATTTCTCACTCATCCATGGCAACACAGAAGAAGGTTTCACCATTAACCTAATTCGAAAAACCTCTCTCCAACCCTCATTCCCTCAAGGTTTCTCAGCCATGTCAACGATTCCACAATCCCCAGTGAGTGCTTACCTCGGCGAATATCTCATGGAACTCTCCATCGGAACTCCACCGTTCAAAATCTACGCCATTGCAGACACGGGCAGCGACCTCATGTGGACCCAGTGTGTCCCATGCAACGACTGCTACAAACAAATCAACCCCATGTTCGATCCCACAAAATCCTCCTCGTACACAAACGTACCATGCAGCTCAAACCTGTGCCATCTTCTCGACACGGGTGTGTGTTCTCCCCAGAAGGAATGCAACTACACCTACGCCTACGGAGACGGGTCCATGACGCAAGGAGTGTTGGCGCAAGAAACAGTGACATTCACCTCAACCACAGGGGCAAGCGTCCCCCTTAAAGGCATCGTCTTTGGCTGCGGACACAACGACTCAAAAAACGGTTTCAACGACCACGAGATGGGTCTCATAGGCCTAGGAGGAGGACCGGCATCATTGATTTCTCAGATGGGTTCATCGTTTGGTGGCAAAATGTTTTCGCAGTGTTTGGTCCCTTTCCACACCGACGAGAGAGTTTCCAGCAAAATGAGTTTTGGCAGAGGGAGCAAGGTATCTGGGAGTGGAGTGGTTTCGACACCGTTGGTTACAAAGGAAGACAAAACACCGTATTTTGTGACGCTACTAGGTATCAGTGTCGGAAACAAGTATTTGCCCTATAGTGGTGGTTCTTCACAGAACGTTGCGAAGGGTAACGTGTTTCTTGATTCAGGAACACCTCCAACGATCTTGCCGACAGAGTTTTACGATCGAGTGGTGGCGGAAGTGAAGAACCAGGTTCCGATGAAACCTGTGGTGGATGATCCTTCTTTGGGAACCCAACTTTGCTATCGAACGAAGAACAATCTTGGTGGTCCTGTTTTAACTGCACATTTTGAAGGTGCAGATGTGAAACTGGAACCGATTCAGACCTTTATTCCACCAAAAGATGGTGTTTTCTGCTTGGGGTTCACCAACACCAGCAGCGATGTGGGGATTTATGGGAACTTTGTTCAGTCAAATTATTTGATTGGGTTCGATCTTGAAGCAAAAATGGTCTCTTTCAAGGCAAGAGATTGTACCAAAAACACATAGAATCTCAAACAGAAGTTTCAGTTTGCTTCTTTGTATACAAATTACAGTGAAGAAAATAAATTTTTGTGTTCGTTTTCTGTAGAAAGCGAAATTGTAAAACTGGATTGCTGTTTCCTAAGTCAACGACAGAGTCAACCCTTGTTTGGTCAGCGATATCAATGAAACTCTTTAGGAGTTATTATTTAGTATTTTTAAATTGTTTCTAGTAGTTTGTTTTAATAGCTAAGCTGAATTAATTTTAAATGACCGTTTTAAAACCATAAGTCAACAGTAAAAAAGAAAAAAAAATATGAAAAACATACCAGGACTTTTTAGAAAAAAAATTATTTATATTATCTATAAATAATATGTCATATATATATATAATTATTTTTCTTAATTCATAAAATATAGGTAATTTACATATATGTAAAGTTATTATTCAGTATTAGAAGGAATTAAAGTATTTATTTTAAAATAGTAACAATTTATTAAAAAGGTTTGTGAGATGTGAATAAAAAAATATGAGAAAAAATTTGCAAAATGAATGAAGGAAAATTGTTTTATATGTTTCTTCATGGTAATGAACTTTCTATTTTCCTATGTAATATAATTTTTTATTTTTATAATTGTTACATATGTCAATGAAAATTTCATCTTTTCAACTCTTCTATATTTTTTTGAAAAATTATATATATATATATATATATATATCAATTAGGCAAGTAGAAAAAAAATATTAAATTGCAATATATACCCTTGATGATACACATATTTAAGGAATGTTATTTATTTCATAAAAGAGAAAATTAAATACATTTCATTATTATTAATTAATTTGAAATTAAATAAGAGGTTCAGAATAAGTGATCTCATCCTGCTCAAAAAATAAGTATAAAACAGAATAATACTCATTGTAATTAATAAAGAGGTCTAATTAATTTTTACAATAAGCGAGATTAATTATAACATTAAAGTTAATTAAAGACTGCAATAAATATTTATCTTCCAAAAACTAAATACAGCACTATATGAAGTTTTTTTTTTTTTTTTTGACTCAATGAAATCAAAATTAAATGATGCGTCGTAACAATAAAAAACCGTGATTTTCACTATTTATCATTTTTAGTGTGATATTTACCCTTCCGTTATTGGTGTGTAAAAAATAAGACCGATAGGGTTGACTTACCTAGTAAAACGGATTGAAAATTTTCACCCGTTTTGTTAATGAATAATGAATGGACCAGTTCATTACTTTTTTTCTTATTTTCTTTAAATTTATATATATATATATATATATATATATATATATATATTTTTTTATATATATATTTTATATATTTTTAATAGATTAATTAATATTTTTAATTGAATAAACTAAAATAATTATTACTTTTACATCTTAAATTATTTTATTATGATTAATAATTAAAATTTAATTTGTAAATATTTAATAATTTAAATTACAATATTATTATATATAAAAGGTAATCTGTTAAATTATTTTTTATTTTAATTTTTAATTTAAGAGAATAAAACAAAATAAAATGGTGGATTTAAAACTTCAACTCAATCCATCGAATTTTGATGGATAATAGGTTATAGCATGTGAATCATAACCTATGGATAATAGGTTATAGCATGTGAATCATAACCCACTTTTATATCTTAATCTAAAGAGAAGTATTTTGTATTTATTTTTATTTAAGAACTAAAGTGAAGGTGTATAAATTTGAATATCATGTTAATGTATTTCTATGCCAAAGAATTTGTTTTGGGAGATGATTATCATAAACATCATTCCAAATTAGATTAATAACATTTTAAAAATGATATCATATTAAAGTAGGTACTTAATATGCATGTTCATAATAAAACTTTAATTGCTAATTAATAAGTAAATAAATGATAATTCATCTATTCTTTTTTATTTCTCTCAACTTTGAAAAGATTATTCCTTTTCATATGTTTTTTTTTTTAATTTCAATAACATGTTTATTATTATTATTATTTTCATTAAAATAATTTTCAAGTGTTAGATGAAAAGAAAAACGTGTGAAATAGGAAATTACACCTCTATTTTATTATAATAAAAACATATTTCTTAATTCCTACCTACCGAATAATCTTAAAAGACTCAAAATATAAAAACTCAAATAGTTTAGAATTTAACAAAAAAATAAAATCATTCAACCTAATTCTATGATTTATAATAAATTAGTATATCACTAAATCATTTAGTTAGGTTCAATATCTCAATTAGATAAATTGATTTGGATTAATTGACGGTTGATTATTTTATTTTCATTTTTGATTATTTATGAAAATAATATTATTATTACTACTTTTTACAATATCTTTAAAAATAAATTGCAAGGCGTCTACAAATTTATTATTGTTGACATTTCTTATTACAGTAATTCTATTATCTCAATTAATTAATAAATCAAATGTTTTGAGTTAAATACTTGTTTATTTGAATTTTTTCCATAAATTAATTAAAAACATATTTTTTCAATGTATACATATAAATTATATATTTATGCATAAACTTATACTATTTTAACATAATTCATTAAAATCAATCCATTGAAATAAATATGTGTGCGGAGACAATTGAATTTTTCGAGATTTTGTTGAATTTTATCTCTTTACATTAAATCAAATCATTTATACATTAGTGACTCACGGACCATTCTAGAACTCGTCACAGAAATCACTCACATGCTGCTACTATCCATTTCTTGTGACTAACCCTCACCAACTTTCTCATTCACATGAATGTTACACTTATAAATGCATTTCATATATATATATATATATATATGAAATGAATTCATCTACTTTTCACATGATTTTGTCTCTTGCTAAAAGCTTCATTCATGGCCAACATTCTATGCTTTTTTGTACTGTATACATTCTTATGTCAAACATTAACAGGAGCTTACAACTCTGGGTTCAGTGTTCAACTAATCCGCCACAACTCACCAAATCAGAAGAGTGTGATTCATATGCATAAACATGGCTCATTTTACCAAGTTCCGAAGAAATCATATACCCCAAATGGTCCCTTCACTAGAGTCACATCCAACAATGGTGACTATCTCATGAAGCTCACATTGGGAACACCACCAGTGGATGTATATGGTTTGGTTGACACAGGCAGCGACCTCGTGTGGGCACAATGTACACCTTGCCGAGGATGTTATAAGCAAAAAAGTCCAATGTTTGAACCTCTAAGGTCCAAAACATACACCCCTGTTCCATGCAATTCAGAAGAGTGTAATTCACTCTTTGGTCATTCGTGCTCTCCTAAAAAACTGTGTGCATATAGCTATGGTTATGCTGATTCTTCAGTAACAAAAGGGGTTCTTGCAAGGGAAACCATCACATTCAGTTCCACCGATGAAGAACCGGTTGTTGTTGGAGACATTGTATTTGGGTGTGGACACAGTAACTCTGGAATTTTCAATGAAAACGACATGGGGATCATTGGTCTAGGTGGGGGGCCTTTGTCACTCGTGTCACAGATTGGTAGCATTTATGGGAGTAGAAGGTTTTCTCAGTGTCTGGTTCCTTTTCATGCAGATCCTCTGACTTCTGGTACCATTAGTTTTGGTGATGCCAGTGATGTTTCTGGTGAAGGAGTAGTGACAACTCCTTTGGTATCTGAGGAAGGTGAGTCCTCTTATCTGGTCACACTTGAAGGCATAAGTGTTGGAGACACATTTATGCCCTTTAATTCCTCAGAAATGCTTGCCAAGGGAAATATAATGATTGATTCAGGTACACCAGCAACATATTTACCACAAGAACTTTATGACAGTCTAGTGGGGGAATTGAAGGTGCAGAGTGACATGTTACCCATTGATGATGACCCAGACTTGGACACACAACTTTGCTATAGAAGTGAGACAAACTTAAAAGGGCCAACCTTGATCGCTCATTTTCAAGGGGCAGATGTGCCATTGATGCCAATACAAACCTTCATCCCACCAAAAGATGGAGTATTTTGCTTTGCAATGGCTGCCACTACCGACGGAGAATATATATTTGGCAACTTTGCTCAATCAAACATTTTGATTGGATTTGATTTAGATAAGAAGTTAGTCTCTTTTAAACCAACTGATTGCGCTAATCAGTAGACCATCATCTCATCTTATTGTAATTCTGATATTTATATGTGATTTGAAGTGTGATGTAAGGTTAGAGTAAGAACATATCAGTTAGACTATTAGTATGCGTGTAATATTGAATCTGCAATGTTATGTACTATTTTCATTCAATATTCTTTTTTCTTGCTTGGTTAGCAAGTATCAATATGAAACTTACTTGTGCAGGGAGTCTTTTCTAGGTTAGGCTTTCATACAAGATGCACACAAGAATGATCAAATAAAATTCACTCTCCACATAATTACCCTTAATATTTTGATGTATAAGGGATGATCAACATTCAAAATTTGTTAATGATCACATACTTCAAAGAATCACGTATTTTCTTTTTCAGTGAATCCTAGTTATCCAAGAGTGATTTGATGGTATATACTTTTTGTTTTAGTTTATCATGACAACAAGAATTTCTATTTACTTTTTTTTTTCTATTTGTATGTATGTGTATATGGATTTATTAACGTACATTCATTATATTTTAGAAAATGCAATTTAACAATTTATAACTTCCATCTCAAAATACACTCAGTACCTACCTTGTTAAAAATACTATCTATAAAAAAAAATTGCATGTTGTTCGGAATCTTTTCTCTACCATATGCAGTTCAAGTGTCTACTGAGTAAAAAAAAGGTTCAAGAAAGCTCAATTCATGGGATAAAAAATGCCGCATGGAATTAGCTATTCGCTGAAAGGCTAAATCATGTACAAACCATAATCAGTAGACAGAAGTAAAAGCTCCCTTCCCACACTCTCCAACTGAGATTTGGAGTATTTCTTTGCCAGCTTGACTTTGCCGGCAACAGAGACGTCGTGGAACCTAAGACAAGAAAACAGTGGAATCAAGAAATGACATTAACATTGAAAATCGGTAATATCATCATATACAATGCTTAAGTGATGTATAACATACCAGATGCCAATTCTTGCTCAAAGGTTGCACAGCTACCTGGATCTCTCCCACATTGCGCATAGGAGGTACGTGAGGAAAGCATAAAATTCTCTTTTTGAAATCGTCTTTATCTCTACCCCGAACATATGAACCCCAAGAAGCATTACCCTCTCTTCTAGTATCTTTCAAGAAGAATAAAGTGGAACCTTTACAAAGAGATTTATACGGTTCCCTAGCATCAAAATCAAATTCCTTCGCGTCACTATTACCATTCCAAGCAGAGTAAGTTCTCTCCGAGCGCTCCAGTTCACGGGGAGAAACAATGTTAGGCAGGACTTGAACAACATAGCCAAGTGACACCGAAAATGTTAGATGTTGTGTATGATCGTAACATATAGAACGCTGCAAAAAGCTTTTGGGATTGGTTTTCATGGCTTTTGTAAAAAGTTTCAGGCTGTCCAAAGAGCTCAGGCCCGGATAAAAGGGATTTACAGCTTCAACATGATGAATTGACACAAATGGTGCTATTGGGTGAGAGGATAGAAGACCATGAGCGTTACCTCTTATATCCCACTGAAATAAATGAAAAACTAATCCTGATCATTTACGAATTCGAATGAAAAAAATGGCTGGATGATAATTATACTGTACATATGACAATTTTCCTTTCTCTTAGAATCTAAAGAAAGTATAAATTAAAAGCAATAAAAGATGTGACCAAAATAAAAAGGATTAACAGAATACCTGGTGAAAACCACGCTCCCATGCCAGTGGGATGCCAAGTTCAGAGATACAGGCATGCAGTCGATCATCACTACCATAAAGCTTTGGATACCTGTCAATGCATTCGTCAAGCATCTCAGAGAGAGCCTTTGCAAGTGGCTGACTTATTGCAATCCCACCACCCCCAAAGGCCATCGAGTGACTGAAATAGGAATTTGCTGAATGACTCTCCGAGGGGCTACCTATATAAATCATTTCAGAAGAATTGTACTTGCTGAGAACATCAACTAAGTTATTCACATTGAAGATGGTATCATCATCACAGAGGACAAACCAACGCACATCAGAGAGGCCGAGGCGAAAGCTCTCTTTGACGATGCGAGAAATCCGGAGGCCAGAAGGGTGACCAGTGGGATTAGTATAGCGAAAATATGAGATGTCTTCAGAAATCATGATAGGAGGCAATAAATCATCTCCAGGTTCTTCAAGCACTTGTTCATCTAACCACACATGGCCACGCATGTCATTAGGACGCCACCACAGTTTGACATATTCCTTCCTTCGTTTCCAAAGTTGAGATGATCCTGCTATGCCAAAAACAATATGTTTAAGTGACAAGCCTTCCTGTTCAGCAACACTGCTACCATTATGAAGATGATCTTTCATGGTTCCAAATTGGAGAGAAGGAGGGGGCGTGACTTTCGTATGACAATGAGAAACATACTTCTTCCAGTTGAAAAAGTGGGGTCTACTTTCTCGATCCTTTAAACTGTGAAAGCAACATGTAGTTGCATCAAAGAACACAAGGGAAAGCCAAGCAGTAGTAGATATGAGAAGCGCTGCAATGGCTATGGCCAAGGTTCCAATGCGGCTTTGGCGCCACTGACGGCTTCTGGGTGGACTGATAGGCAATGGACATAGTTGGGAATTCTTGTCAAAGTCATGATAGGATGATACAATGGTCTTCAAAGTTTGAGTCATCATCACCATCATTCCAATTTGCATGTCTGCCTCCCACTTCCAGGAGAGACACAGTGAAAAGGCCAAAGGAAAACTACATAAAAGTATTTCAGCAGCAGCACACGCCCAAACCAAAACTTGTAACACCCTACAAAAAGAGAAAATAAGCAGGAAAAGTTCCAATTAAGTGCATCATTAAGAATCTATTTGTTTTTGTCAAAAATGGCAATTTTTAGAAGCTTTTTCCAGAAAAATAAATTACACCTACACCCTACAGAACAATGTTAATTGCATAATTTTAGGATTCATTTGTTTGGGTGGAAAATTATAATTTTTTAGAAGATTTTCTAGGAAATGAAACCTTTTTTTCATCTCAATTCACCCTCTTCACCCCCCCAAAAAAACATGTATAGATCAAATGTGCTTCCATTAACACAAGAATCCACATCCACATCAGGCAGAAAGCATGTAACCCCAAATAATTACTCTGGGCCATTAATAAAGAAAGATGTAACTAGATGATCCTAAGGTTCAATTGTTACAGGGATGTCCATTAAGAAAATATATTACATGGTATTTGCACTATTTTAAAACAAACTAAAAATATGGAAAGTAAGTGTTGAAACAGGATTTGTAAGCAGATCCGGAAGAAGAGCAAGCATAATAACATCACCGACTAGTTATACAGTCAGTAATGATTTTTATATAGAATAGTACGTGACCTAGTTAACTCGCCTCAAGCATAGCTTCCCAATCAAAAGGGAAAGGGGGAAATCGAAGAGCATAAGGAGACAATCTATTTTGAGCTATACATACAGCCTTAGTTTTCATGATCATGGTATTAATATTGCTGTTTATTTTATACTATTCATATATACTTTTTACCTTAATACCTACGAACTGCCATCAACCTATTCCTAAGCAGAACAAAGCCAGTAGAGCATAATGAAGGTGCAGCAAGAGACAGAATCCTCAAGACAATGTGGGTTTTTTACATTGGGGAATTTCTTCAAACAGGTAAGGATCGGCAAAACAAGGACATGAAGTAAAAAAATAAAAGGTCAAAAAAGCCAAAAAGTTTGTAAGTTATAAAAAAAATAAAAAAAAATCAAAGAAATTGCAAAGGGAATTGCAAAAGCGAGAGCCATTAACTCACTGAGAAACTGTGGAGTGTGGAGGGTTCCTGTTCCTGCTCCTAGTGGATTTCAGAAATGGTGAAAGTGCAGTGATGGTGTTGAAAACAAGGAAGCGGTTAAGTAACAATTTGATTTGCTACATTTGCATTCCTCATATTTTCATCATCGTGTAATTTCAGAAACGGAGATCAGATTCAGAAGATGCAACCACCAAATCATGCCAAAATCAATAATTGAAGTGTTATGCTCCAGAGTTTTTGAACTCTGAGGAAAATTCAAGCGTAATCATCACCAACACTACTATACGTTCACTTTAATTTGAAAATTTTCAAATACCTTTGCCTTCTGCATTTTATTCATGTGCATTGATGGCTAGGGATTCATCTTTTTTTTTTTTTTCAAATATCATTTCTGTTATTTCAGTTTCACAGTTTTTTCTTTTGCCATTCTTCATGGTTGCTTAAATTTCACTGATAATAGCTTTTTGACTGTTTTCACTGTATCTAATCAATTTTATCCAGTTAATTTAAATTATTTTATTATTTTATCTTTAGATATTTTAATTTAATTAATTATTTCTAATAAATTGTAAAAATTATTTACTTTTTAATTAATATATTTTTATAATAAAAAGTATATACACTTAGCTAACACAGATATGTTTTCATTTATTTATTTATATATATATATATATATATATATATATAAATTTATAAGAAAAAAACTAAATATAATTTATAAGAGAATAATTAGTTTTAAATATAATTAAATTATAAATATTTTAGAAAATTTTGTACTTTTTCATATACTGAGTATTAAAAATTTTATAATTTTTAACCGAGTTATTTTCATTTAATTTTAGTTTTTATGTTAACTCAGTAACTTAGCTCTAATATTTTTTTCGTCACTACCTGATTTGTCTCAACTTATTAAAATGAAATGAAAGACTTCATAATTAATATAATAATAAATGATACGTGGTTAATGTAAAATTATTAATGAATTTTATATTGGAAATAGGAACAGATGAATTTATCTTTCTAAAGATATTATTTGAACTCATCCGTATTTTAATGAAGAAATCCGAAATTAATAGATAACAATGATCGATCATATATATATATATATATATATATATATATATATATATATATATATATATTTTTTTTTAAATATTTAACTTGTTCTATTCTTACAAAATTCACATGTACTTTTAAAGTATTTTCTTTTTTATCACAATATTAAATACATTTTTTTTATGTTAAAATGATATATTATCAATTTTAGTTAATAAAATAAAATTTAAGTTTTATATTTAACTTTTTTAATACTTTTATTTATTGTTTATTATTTTTATATAAAAAGGTTTTATTCTTAATTTCAAATGTTTAATTATATAAATATTTTATTTACTAAATAATATAATTTTTTATTATTATATTTGATTCTTAACTTTTTATTTTACTAAAATAATTTTCATTATCTTTTGAACAATTTCAATTATTCTTTATATTTGAAGCAAAAATGTCTTTAAAAATGTATTTTTTATTTTATCAACATTTTTATTTTTCTTTGAACAATTTTAGTAAATAGTGTATCAAATTATCTGATAATTTTTATTTTTTAAATATTTAATTTGTAGTTTATTTTTATTATATAAAATACTAGTTTTTATTATTTTTTATATAATTATTTTTATAAATGTAATTTTACTATCGCAAAGATTTCTCATTTACTGTAATAAAATAATTAAATATTGTTGTCTTGAATCTTGTTAATATGATTTTGTTTATGTTATTGAAGTTCAAAAGATAAATTATTTATTTCTAAATTTTAACTATTATTAGGTAGGTTATTACGTTTTCTTCATGTGATTTCATTTAATATAATATTTATATGTCTACAAGAAAATAAATTAGTAAAAAGCATTTAAAATATTTTGAACTTGAATATTTAACCTCTTTTTATAGTATTTTTCAAAATATATTTTAATTTTATCAATTTTGTTTCGTTAATTTTTGACAACTTTATACATACTTAATTGTTATGAAATTTTATTTATATATAATTGTGAAATATTTAATATAATTCTTTTATTTTTATTTAATTATTATTTAATATTCTGATTTAAAAATTATACTTTCTAAATGATACTAAATATATGAAATATGTCTTTCTAATAATATTAATTTTCCTATTATGTGATTATTATTATTTTTTATAAAAATAATTAATTGATAATTAAATAATAAAAAAAGGGCATGCAGCTGAGATGACAATGCATACTTCACATGCAGCTCGTCAAATAGGTAATGCCCCCTCCAAAAAAAAAAAAAAACTAAAACAAAGCATTTTGAAACTCATTAGAAACTTCATTCAACTTTGACAAGAATATCCAAGGAGTTTCAGAGACACAGAGGCTGCAAAATTGGACAGCTTTTGAGGACAGAAAATGAAGAAAATAAAGAAACATGTGATGGAATAAAGTGTTACTGAAGACCATAAAGAAGCAAAGCTCCCACAGCACCTACACCAGCCACAAGTCCAACAATAACTCCAATAGGAGGCAAGCCTCCACCAATAGCTCTTCCAGTATTAGCATCATATTTAGCAAACCTCTTCTTTGGTGCCTGACACTGAGGACATACATATGTGTCCGCCTGCACAAAATAAAATAAGATCAGAATTACAAAAACACTGATATAACTCAATCCTACAAAACCGGTTCGGTTCAGTAAAGTGAAATTTGTTTTCACTTATATATTTTAACACGGTCTATCTCTAGTTGATGAAGAATCTCCAATTCAATTTCATCAAATATCATTCAATGACTATCATGAAATCACTCAGTATAATAGCACATAAGAAAATTGCTAATGCTGACACCAATACTACATCAAGAACAGTAAGTATTTCCCATTAGATGATGTTAACCACATAGATCATGTGAGATTGTTGAGTTTGGTCAAAAAAACAAAGTATGAGGAATATTAATATAATGAAATCCCTTTTAACAACCACCATGAAAATTGCTGATACCAATACCATAATAAGTTACACAGAACTGAGAGAGGATGAGCTTAGAAGCAAAATTTTATGTGCTGTACTTACCTGCTCATCAAAAGGTTTCTGTAAAAAGTATATGTATCCACAATCAAGGCAAATGTGTGTAGCTCTTGCCTGCATGCAAGTTTACTTGATCAACAATTGAATTGAATGTAATCATCTTTAGCCTAGCCTAAACAATTGTTCTGACCAAAAGTAAAAATTCGATCAACAAAACAAATAACTGGTTGATCGAATTTTTACTTTTTTGACTAGAACAACAACAACAAATAATCATGAGGAAGAAGAATAATGTAACTTCAAACTGATTCTTGCCTTTTGAGCATCATTCAGTTTTCTTCCAAAGCGAGGAGGAGCAGGTCGCTTTGAGAGCTTTTTAACATCTACATCGCCACCACCTCTTAAGAACAAAACATGGAGAATTTAAGATGTTAAGTCATTGCAGCTGTTAGGTAAATGGTAGAATCAAGAACATGACATGATCACATGAAGAAGATTAGAAAGACTGCAATATGCATCTTATGTCTATCATGAACCTGCTGACAACAAAGTAGACAGAATCAGGCTTTGCTTGGATTGCGGTTTTGGTGAATCCAAGCTTATCTGCAGGCCACAATTCATCTCCAAAGAAACTGCTAGTGTAAAGAACTTGGTCCCCTGACTTTAGCCCTGCTTTTGCTGCATTCCCACCACCATCAACAGCCTATAGAAAACAAAAAAGCATCCATGAACAAATCCTCATTCACAAATTGGAACCATTTCATTGTCATTGTGAAAGGGAGCAAGATACTAACAGTGATGACAACACCCCCACCAGACTTTTGGCCTAAGGTGAGGCCTAGAGGCTTGTCAACCTCCACCTCAATTGTCTTTGAAGCCCCAGCAGTTTTTGCTGCGATCTCAAGTCTCCTCCTAGTGATGGAGGAACCGTTCTTTTTCTCACCAAGGAAGGATTCTGAAACACCCCTTTTGGCTTCATGAAGTGTGAGACCTTGTAAAGATGTTTTCTGCAGATACAGGAGCAAAATCATTTCGATTTGTTAATCTGCAAGCTAGAAAGAACTACACGTGTTTGTCTACCACATATCCATGATTCTGACCAATTTCTTCCACACAGCGAGTTTTTGAGATTATCATTTTACAAAATATAGTTAAGTACACTCAATTGCTTGTGCTGTGTGGAAATTGGTATGAGAATCAGACCATTGTAATTTTGAATCATGTGATAGTTTATTGTAAAAGAAAAGAAAAAATAGCAGTAGCAGTACCTGGCATTGAGGAGGAGCGAGTGTCTTGGGGTGTGTGAGGTGAGAGTTTTTTGAGGAGGAGCTCCTCCTGGTGGTGAAGGTGGCTGAGAATGAAGTGGAGGAACCGGCAACCACCGCAGACATGTTTCCGGTGAGATATGTGGATAGGAATTCACCACCAAACAAACACACACGTTTGCCCTGAATAATAAAAATGTATAGATGAAAAAGTTTCTCCTTTTCTTTGTATTTTCTTATAGTGTTCAAGGAGTTTTGCTTTTATTTTATTCTGAGAATAGATAATACTTAACTGGTGGTGGAAATGATGACACCAAACAACTTCACTGTATGGTCTCAAAGCCATTCAAGGACTGTAAAGTGTTGATGCTAACTGTGCATTCTCTTACTTCCTATGGGAATAGTAATGTTATCCAACCAAATCACATATTTTTCAGTACCAAAAAAATATTTTTTTTTTCTGTACCAAGAAAAACAGACACTTATGTTAAAAAAAAAAAATCTTTTTCGCAAAAGAAAACTAAAATTGAATGGGTTTTTTTAGTAAATAGGAGGAAAATAGGCCCTTTTTGGCAAATAGTTAAAAGGAGAACTTTGAAGTAAAACCCTAGATCTGGTGGTGCCATGAGTGAGAAATTGTAGCAAAGGGAATAGGAAGGAAGCGGGAAAAAACATAGCGCACCAAATTGACGCTCTTAGGTTTGGACCCGAAAGGGTTAAGAGTAGCTCTGTGGCTTCCCACACTCAATTCAATTTGCCCACGAATATGTAATCACTTTCTCTCAACTTCCTGTGTTATATTTTTTTTTTTTTAATTATTTCACTGTAAGGTATTCTAAATTTTCTGGCGAGAATCTTGATGGGCACAACATCAGCATTTGTAGTTATTTTCCCTTTTCGTTAGGACTGTTTTTGTGATTTGAAAGAAATTAAAACTTGATCATGATGAAACTGGTTATTTTGTTCAAATTGTTTTGGTGTCAAATTCCGGTCTACCCTTTAAATATTTGGCTTTAATCTGTTGTTTTAGGCGAGAAGTACAAATTTTGTGATGAAAAGGGAACGTATGATCAATTTTATCTGAACTGTTTTTCGCAGAAGATGGACCTTGACAAGTAAATAATATTTCGGTATTAATACTCCCCTCTGTATTTCGAATGATCTGGGTTCCTCGCGAACTGTTTTGAAACTAGCTTAGACTTCAAGTCGGTGGCATTGTGGCATGGGTTCTCCTTCCTATATGGTAGTATTTGGTAGTATTTCTTGACCTAGCTACATTCGTGTGATAAAAATTTGAGGAACATGCATTGACATACATAGGATATAGGAAATCTCACATGGGGATATGTACTAAAAACATGTACCATGAATACGAAAAGGGTTATTAACATGTAAATAGGAGTAGTTCTGGTTCACATCTTTTTGTGGTTAAGTTGCCAGTACTTGTGTTCCAAATCTTCTGTTCTGTTCTGGTTCATTTTAATGTCTCTTACTTGTTTAGGTATAATTGCAAAAGAAATCTGATTATCATTAGGAGTTTCATAAAAGTATGTATAGACTGACAAGAGTTCACTGAAATACACGATGTTGAAGATTTGTTCGTTCTAGGAGAATACCGTTTATTTGCTTCCTGATTATTATTATTTGATTTAAATTTAAATTGTACAATAACCTGATTTGGTTCTGAAGAGGAACATTAATTCATATTTAATATTTTTCAAGGTGAGGAGCTAAGGTGAAGTGATCCCCAAATTACAAAGCTTGGAAGTTTCTCCCAAATCCTATAATGGACAATAGAGCGAAATCTGAAAAAAGAAGTAAAGATCGACACCTGGAACGTGATGACAAATACCATCGTGATTCCAAAGACCACCACAATCATCGATCAGATTCGAATCACAAGCGTGACCACAAATCCAGGGATAACGATAGGGATAGGAATTATGAAAGAGATGGAAACAAGGACAGGGGTAGGACTTATGATAGAGAAGGAAGCAAGGATAGGGGTAAGACTTATGACAGAGAAGGAAGCAGGGATAGGGATAGGGTTCATGACAGTGAAGGAAGCAAGGATAAGGACAAGGCTTACGAAAGAGAGAGTGGCAAAGATAGGTCAAAGGTGAAGCGTGATGATGGTAGGGAAGATTTGGTGGAGTCACGATACTCCTCACATTCTCATAAGCGGAAAGAGAGGGAGCACAGTGAGGACAGAGACTTTGAGGACAAGAAAATTAAGGTTTCTGAGGAGAGGAAGGAAGGAAAGAGGGAACGGAGGAAATTTGGTGATAAAGTCAAGAAGGAGGAAGAAGAAGATGGTGATGATAATAATATTAGAGGCATTCATGAGGCCAAGGTTAAGGAGGAAGACACTGAAGGTGCCCATGGTTCAGCTTCTTCCAAAGACACTGTATTTGTCCAAAACGTGAGTTTCTTTCTTTCTGTTAATGTTTTTCTTTTAACATTTTGATGATGCTCAGTGTTTGATTTAACTTTTCTTGGTTATAATTGAATTATAATATGTGTGCTTTCGTAGTCTTCCCAATACACAGGGCCGGTTTAGACATCGTGTCAAATTGTAGGTTTTATTTTCAGTTATTGGCTTCCTGCTTCATGAACTAGAATTCTGTTGCCAATTTACTTGTGACTATGAGATAAATCCTGTGGTCCATCTATCAATATGTAGTTTGATTGACTCTCTAAACCTTATTGATAATTCGGTTTGCAATAGAGATAGTTTGTGATGTTATGCTTCCAGCATTGTGATTTTTGTTTGTGTTCAGCTTATACATGCTCACTTCTCTCAGTTCTGTTTCCTAGTTTCTTCTCTTTTATTGTTCCTCTAGACGGACACACATTCACTAACATTTTATCCTTGCACTTTCAGGGTGCCTTGGGATCACTTGCTGTGGCGCCCATGAGTGTGTTTGAGACATCTTTAGCTCCTCCTCCTCCATTTCCTATCAAGGTATCTTTGAATTCTACCACAAATGAAAATAAGGGCGTTAGTATTACCAGGTCTCATGAGGTTACTGGAAAATCTAGTACAGATGGGTCATCTTCAACTGCTGGAAAAGCTGGAAGCCTGTCGATTGATGCTTTAGCTAAGGCTAAGAAAGCCTTACAAATGCAGAAAGAGTTGTCAGAAAAGCTGAAGAAAATTCCTCAGGTAAATTGATCATTATTTCTATGAATAAGTACTTACTGTCAGCTGGACATTTCTCTTAAATATCTAACTGATGATGCTGATTTGATTTTTTTATAACTCTACATATTCCTCTGAATGCATTAACCACTGCTTTTGGCTGTGTAGTTGAACAAGAGTTCTACCCAAAATTCACATGGAAGCTCAAACTTGGGTTCAAACAGTGAATCTGCCTCTGCAGTCATGCCAAAAGGTTCCAGCTCAGCTTCTTTTGGCCATGTTGCAAATATGTCAATTTTCCCCTCTGCTACTCCTCCAGCAAGTGGCACTAGTGCTGCTGGTATTGCAAATGCAACTCTTCCCAACTTGGAAGCTGTCAGGCGGGCTCAGGAGCTTGCTGCAAGGATGGGATTTCGTCAAGATCCACAATTTGCTCCTCTGATAAATATGTTTCCTGGTCAGATGGTAACAGATGTTGCTATTCTGCAAAAACCAACAAAGGCCCCTGTTCTTCGACTTGATGCTCAAGGGAGGGAAATAGATGAACATGGAAATGTTATTAGTGTGACCAAGCCCGTCAACCTTAGCACATTAAAGGTGTGCTGCTTTCTTATTTGTCTCTTTCTATTAGTTTTCTCTTTTCTGTTTGGCATTCCTGTCTAAGGCTGGAATCTTTGTCTGAACATTGCAGGTCAACATTAACAAACAAAAGAAGGAAGCATTTGAAATACTGCAACCTGTGTTGGATGTTGATCCTGAATCAAATCCTTATTTTGATGAAAGTATGGGTATCAACAAAACAAAGATCCTGCGACCCAAGAGGATGAGTTTCCAATTTGTGGAGGAAGGAAAATGGTCAAGAGATGCTGAAACAATAAAATTGAAGGTATACCCTTCTCCCATTTTCTAGTGCGTTTACCTTTGACGTAGTTCTTTTCAATTGTCTTGTGTGTTATCTGTTATTTTTATTTTGACTCGTGCAGAGTAAATTTGGAGAAGCTCAAGCAAAAGAGCACAAGGCCAAACAAGCACAGTTGGCAAAGGCAAAGGCTGCTCCTGATATCAATCCCAACTTAATAGAAATAACAGAGAGAGTTGTAATTAAAGAAAAACCCAAGGACCAAATTCCAGACATCGAGTGGTGGTAAGCTTATGCTTAACTGAACCACTGCTTTCTATATATGTTTGTTTTTGTTCAAGTTTGCGGATTATTGAAGGGTGTTATTCAAATGTCACTAATTTTGCAGTCAAAATTTAGCAGGTACACTGCATATACCTGTTTCAGTACTTCTCATCTTATGTTCTTCTGTTTTTGTTGTTTATAAAGATACTTATAGTAGTCACGTTAGAAATTATACAAATTGACAAACTGGAATAAACTACCCTGGCTGCTTTATAGGACTGCTAAGTACTAGTTGAATATAAAATATGAAAATAAATACCATTTATAGTTGGTAAAGTGTACCTTACAATGAACAATTTGACATGAGTATCTTTTTTATTCTGTTCCATTCTGGGGGTTGTATGTAAACATTTATTGAGTTAACTATTTGAATTTATCAGGGACCTGCCTCTTGTGCATTCTGGAAACTATGGAGACATTGATAACGAAACCATAGCTGAGGATAAGGTGAAAATAGAAAATATCACTTTCCTTGTGCATCATCCGCGTCCTATTGAACCACCTGCCGAACCCACTCCTCCACCACCTCAACCGCTGAAACTAACCAAGCAAGAGCAGAAGAAACTCCGGACACAAAGGCGAATAGCGAAGGAGAAAGATCGACAAGAGATGATAAGACAGGGTGTGATAGAACCACCAAAACCAAAGGTCAAGATTAGCAATTTAATGAAAGTACTTGGCTCTGAAGCAACTCAAGATCCTACCCGGCTGGAAAAGGAGGTACGCAGTGCAGCCGCCGAGCGTGAGCAGGCTCACATAGATAGGAACATTGCACGCAAGCTTACTCCGGCGGAGCTCCGGGAAAAGAAGGAGAGAAAGCTGTTTGATGACCCAAATACAGTGGAGACAATTGTGTCTCTCTACAGAATCAATGACCTCTCACATCCAAAGGCCCGTTTCAGAGTTGATGTTAATGCTCAAGAGAACCGTTTGAGTGGACGTGCTGTGATTTGTGATGGTATCAGTGTTGTTGTTGTTGAAGGTGGAAGCAAGTCGATTAAGAGGTATGGGAAACTTATGCTTAGACGCATTAATTGGAGTGATTTTTCAAAAGAGAAAGAAGAAAATGAAGATTCAGAAGATGATGAAAAGCCTGCCAACAAGTGTGTTCTGGTGTGGCAAGGAAGTGTTGCAAAACCCAACTTCAATAGGTTCAGTGTTCATGATTGCATCACTGAAGCAGCTGCCAGAAAAGTTTTTGTGGATGCCGGTGTTCCTCATTATTGGGACCAAGCCATCAACTACGTAGAAGATGAAGCTGTTTGATTTTTGTCTTCTAGTGCTTTTGTTCTTTGTTATTGGCCTTCCTTGACTAAAACGTTTTGATAGATTCTATAGTTTTGATACATTCTTTAGTGGTGTATGCGAAATACAGTATTTGGTTAAAATTCGAGCCTTTTGTCTAAATTATCTAAATTACTTTTATAATTATAATAATAATTTTATTATTTTTGTTATTATAAAACAAAAATAATCACACATGCTAATACATACATATTTTTCACTAACCTGTACTATATAGGACTATTTTTTTCGTGTTCACATTTCCAAAAACTAAACTTTAATATATATATTCTTTAGAAAAATGAAATAAACTAACATTTTATCTTTAAATTACTATCTTTACTATGTTTAGATCCTACATTATTTTAAAAGAAAGTTTGTCACTTTGCCATTAATAAGGACGGTGCTAATGAGATTCAATTCAATCCATAATGACTAATAAAATATTTGTAAACTTCAGCAGTACTAATAATAATAAACCAACCAACAGAAAGCACGTGACAGGTGCGTGCAACTCCTTTATCCACGGTTCCTCCACCGTCATCTAAACCTCAACACAATCTACGATTAAAAAACAAAAAGAAGTGCGTGCAGTGGACACGTGTCACTAAGCCGCATTAAAAAGCGAGCCCACGTGGCTTGTGTTTTGGGCAAAGAACCTTGGCAAAAATTTAGGCCATTAACACCATCGGATTAGATGCAATGTTTTCCATTTGGACGGCGGAAGATTAAGCATCACACGTTTAAGGCAGAACCCAATACTTGTCCCCTCTCTCTTCATCATCATCACATTTTATAATCCTCCTTCTCTCGTTTTCTCACTCCATTGTTTCACCCTATCTTTCTTCTTGTTCTTCACTCACAATCTCACAGGTCAAAAACATGGGCAAGTTGTGGACCTTGATCACACAGCTTCATTCTATTGCTGGGTATTTTTTTTGCTATATTTCTTTACTCGTCATTCTTCCATCTATATTTCAACCACTATTCATAATTTTTTGTGTTTTTTTTGTTTTCAGACCGGTTGTGACGTTGTTATACCCTTTGTAAGTATCAATACCAATTCAGCACCTTCTGTAATTACTTTCCTTTGTTTACAAACATTATTATTCTTCTGGTAATTGTTACTGTGTATGATATAGGTATGCATCAGTGGTAGCAATAGAGAGCCAGTCCAAGTTGGATGACGAACAATGGCTAGCTTACTGGATCATTTATTCCTTCCTCAGCCTTGCGGAAATGGTTTTTCAACCTGTTCTAGACTGGTGAGTTTATGCTTAATTAAGTGTCTCTTAATATATTTTTAAAAACTATTTTTAAAAACTATCGTGTAAATTAGTAAAGAGTGTTTTAATGTTTGTCTGTAAAATGGAGAATGGCAGGATACCAATTTGGTACGATGTGAAGTTATTGACGGTCGCATGGCTGGTGTTGCCACAGTTCGAAGGAGCTTCGTATTTGTACGAAAGGTTCGTGAGAGAGCATATAAGGAAATACATAACGGAGAGGGAACATCTCCAATATCACCCTCAACAGAGTAAAAAGAAGAAGTTCGTAGAATTCGTCACGCCCAAGAAAGTGAGTTGTTACTCTTTTCGTTTCATCACATTAAATCATTGAAAACTCAATCAAACACTTAATGTTGTGATTTTTGGGTCACCGGAACAGGGGGATCAGGAGGCGTATTAAGTTGACATGACAAAACGACGGTGCTGAGAAGTGTGTTGGGTTTTTTCAGCTGATTTGAATCAACTTTCCTTTCAATTTGGCTATATTTGCTTTTTATTTATGTTTTAATTATGTGTATATATATGTACGTGGATATCATCATTATCATTGTATCTCATATTGTACTTGTGTGTAAAGTGATCTCTTTCGTGAGTCTTGTTGCACATGCATGGATGGTATTCTTAGTCTAATACGAAAGTAAAACCTTTCAGTTTTTTTTTTCTTACGAGACTGTTTCTGAGCTATGGTAGAAGTGAAGAATTTTGCTTTTTTCTGTTTGAGAATAAAGTAAAACTAAAAAGAATATGTCACAATGGTAATCTAGATTTCAAATTGTTGATACTTTAAAAGGTTATACATATTAATAGAAAACTTTAAAACAAATGAAAGGTGCAGTGGTGGAGGAAGTAAACTTTATAAACATTTCATATGCAAATACGAATAAGATAATTATATGCATTTCAATAATATTTTCTAAAAAAAACTACTTCCAAAATTTGTATAACAAATTGATGGCTAAAAAATATTATATTAATTTTTCAAAGGTCGTCACCATAACAAAAGCAGAGATGATGTTATAGGTTTTTTTAACTAATTTGATATAAATTAGATAGAGACTATTTTTCTGATAAAAAAAAAAAAAATATTAAAA
>Ga0209589_1002197_pt1 | contig 33496 bp, 8 predicted proteins | sample CowpeawhiteBW_FD_187525 | JGI IMG/M metagenome (GOLD analysis project Ga0209589, IMG submission 187525) | Root nodule microbial communities of legume samples collected from California USA - Cow pea white BW (SPAdes) (version 2) | ecosystem: Host-associated > Plants > Roots > Nodule | place: USA...
CAACCCTGAAAGTCTCGCCTAGAGACCCCAAGGAATTTACACGCTGACACGGACCAACATTCATAACTCAGCAATAGGAGAACATTAAATCATGTTTACATTTCTATAGCAACCCTCGAGATTAGTTCCTCATACGCATCATATTTCGAATCCATACCTCGGATCATCACCACCCCATGAATCTAGGGCCTCATCTCACATCGATAACGTATTCCTTTAGTTCCAAACCTTTCATTCATTTCACATGCCAATAACATACCCAACCCGTCATACGAAATTCATAAATCATGCCAAACATACCTTATACTCCATCATATACATATCACTCATCATACAATCCTACTCAACCAAGACAGATCGTTTAGGAATAAACCGACAGCCAAACACAGCACGTTCTCGCCCAGCACCTCGCTCAGGCTGAGGGGTCTCGCTCAGGCGAGTTCCCCCTCCGCCTAGGCGAGGGCACAAAAACACAAGCCTGGACAACGCGGGATCTCGCTTAGGCGAGACCCCTCTCGCCTGGGCGAGTTGTCTGCTCGCTCAAAAGTCGAGCTGGCCGCCTGGGCGACCTTTCGCGCAACAGCTCTGGGCGAGCTCCCTGTTCATCTCGCCTAGGCGAGTCTGGCTCGCTTGGGCGAGATTAACAGGTCTCGCCACTGTTTCACCTGCAGCAGCCAAGTTCTTCACCCAAACAGTTCATACAATATATTCTCACGCATCAAAACGAAATATCACGCCATCAAATTAATAACCAACTCATACACGGCTCAGAAGCATGACCCGAAATTAAAACCCTAACTTCCCGTACCTGGAAATAGGTTCATACAGGACCTTCGACGCGTAACCAAGGAGCACAACAGCTCTAGGACTCACTACGGAGCTGAAAACAGAATGTGCACGGAACAAGGCAGATTAGTACTAACCTTAACTGCGAAACTACAAGGGAAAGCCAAAAAGGGAACTCCGGTGAGCTAGAGAGGTACTTACGTGGAGTAGAAACTGATCCGGAGCTAGCTCGAGAGACTTAGGGAGGAACCCTAGCAGAGCGTTCTGTGAGGGGTATGGGGAGTGACGGCTGGTTCTTTTCTGAAAGTGCAAAAAATGTGGAATTAGGGCAACGCTAAGGGTCTTTATATCATGGGCCAGCCTTTTAGGCCCAATACTGTAGGGCAGCCCACTAACTTTTAGGGCAAGAATAAAATGGGCCTTACACCCTATATGTATTAATTATTTTACAATATATCATAAAAGAGAGTTAATCATTAACATTTTCATATTACTAGTAATTCAGTGTAAAGATGACAAATAAATCCCGTGAGTATTGCTCGGACTCGTCCTTGTTTTGATGGAAAATCCCCGCATTGACTGGGTATGGGTATGAGGAATCCTCGACCTTTTGAATTGGGTATGAGGATGGGTACGAGGATGTATATATTCCCGCCATAATATCCGTCATCGTTTAAATTATTAAAATATTCACAATTAATTAAGTAACCATATATTTATTTACTTTCTATTTTTTATTTTTTCTAATTATTTGTTTTGTCATGAAACTCATTCGTATCTCCAATATATTTTTCATCTTATCATAACATTTATGTAATTATGTTAAAATGATGTATGTCAATTAAAAAAAAATTATGTCTCACATTTGAATATTTCTATTATTTTTTAATATTTTTATTTATTGTATATTTTCCTTTCCCATGAGAATGTTTAATACTCTCATTTTAAGTATTTAATATCATAGCTTTTATTTATTATGTAATATAAAAAAATTTACTTATTATTATTAATTTTTGTTTTATTTAAAGAACTTTTTTTGTTTCGCTAAAATAATTTTTGTTATTTATCAACCATTGAGTATATATGTTGATATTTGAAAAGTTTTCTTAGATCTCTAAGATATTTTTCATCTTATCATACCCTTAATTATACATTTATTTTTCTTTGTGCGATTTCTTTCAATAGTCTCTCAAATTGTGTAAAAGACACACATTTGTTAATTTTTTGATATATTTATTTGTTGTTTATTTCATCATGGTAGAATACTATTTTGATATATTTTATATAATTATTTTTTATTTTTTAACTCGTTATCAATCATATTGTAATTTTTCACTATCATAATTGTATAAATAACTTTTATTTAATACAATATAAAAATTTAATGTAATTGTCATGAGTTTTTTTACCATCTAACATATATTGGAGTTCAAGAGATACAATATATATGTTAACATTTTATTATTCTGTTTATTATTTGTTCTTTGTGTCATTTTGATGAAGTGATGTATTATAAATTGTATTGGTGTATAAAAAAGCATTCATTAGAATTAAAAAATTGATGTAAACAAACATTTAAAATACATTTTAATTTGAATGTTTGTTTTCCTTTTATATTTAAAAAAATATTTTTAAATTTTATCAACTAGGTTTCATTAATGTTTGCAAATTTAATAAATGTTTTTGATTCTTATGAAATGAAATTTTATTTGGTATTATAATCCAAAATGTAAACAATTATAATTTATTTTAAAGTATTTGATATCGAATAAATAATCATCCTCCTAATAATATTGAATATTTGATAGTATTGTGTTTCTTTTACATAATTTTTATTTTATTTTATCAAAATTAATTAAAATTAATATTTAAGTAATAAGAAGACAAGTACGAATATGGGTACGAGATTATATTCGTTATCAGATGAAAATATGAGGATGTGATAAAAGTTTGATACTCATTGGATTTTGGTATGGGATGATGATACATTTTTTCTACGAAAATGAGTATGTAACAGCGAAATCTGTCACCGTTCCACCCTGTCTCATTGTCATCCCTAATTCAATGTATTACCTATTTCCATGAATAAAAAACTTAACACAAGTTATGGTTTATCATGTAGTACCACTTTTTTTTTACATCATTTCTTACATAATCGAAATAATATCTTGTTATTCTCTATTTTGCTTGTGCATTTAGAAACACGTATTTTAATTTAATATTATCAATTATTCTAAAATTAATAAATTAATTTGTTCGAAAAATATATTGTTAACTTAATTATTATTATAATTTTAATATTTTTTAGAAAATTTTTAATTTTGATTTTTATATTTTGCAAAAATTAGTAATTTTATTTTTTATTATCTTTTTTACACATTTTTAGTCCTATATTTTGTCAAATTAGTAAATTTGACACAACTAAATTTCAAAACAAAAATGTGTTCTATTAAATACTTACAAAAAATAATAATAATTTACTAAAAATAAGAGAAAGTTAATTTAATACACAAAAATTTATTCTTTTAGCAAGGTAAGAAAATGTTTTAAAAATAAGGGTTAAATATGTTTTTGATCCCAAGTTTCAGTGAATTTTGGAATTAGTCCCTCATCAAAACTTTATATCAATTTAGTCCTTCATCTTTCAAAATGCATGAATTTAGTCCTTTTAATCAAATTTTGTTAAGTTTATATAACGTTTCAAGCACATTTCATGATAGTATTTAAGTTAATATTGAAGCAAAAATGTGTCAAACATTGTAAATAATTTAAATATTGTCATGAAATGCGCTTGAAACATCAGATAAATTTAACAAAATTTGGTTAAGAGGACTAAATTCATGCATTTTTAAAGATGAAGGACTAAATTGATCAAAAGTTTTGATGAGGGACTAATTCCAAATTTCACTGAAACTTGAGGGACCAAAAACATATTTAACCCTAAAAATAAAAATTAAATAATATTACAAATAATTTAAAGTATTACATTTAAAAAAAATGAATATTCAAAATTGCTAAAATTTTACAATATAGGAATTAAAATTGAAAAAAATAGAGATCAAAATTGCAGATTTTATTAAATATAAAAACCAAAGTTGCACAGAATTGAAAATTTTGCTATAAAATAAAAAAATAAGTTTTTATTTTTATGTTAAGTACAAATGTATTTTTTTTTAATTTTAAAAATATCTAAATATATTGGAATTTGATTTAAAACTATTTTAACTTCATTTTAATAATCACATTTTTTATTTTGGGGTTCACATTTTAAACCAAAAACGCAAAACACCCGCCCGCACAAATCCTTTTTCTCTGGTCCTTTATTTCCTTTTCTTTTACCAACACTAAAATGAATCCTTTCCCTGTAGGCCCAAACGGTTCAAACCGGGTTCAGTGCAGCTGCTATTTTTATTTTATTTTTCTAAAAAAATCAAATTTAAACAACGAACAGCGGAACCCTGCCTATACTACACTTGTTTGCAGTGCGCAAACCAACTTCCGTTCTCGCCGGGGCCGCACACAGCGTCACAGCCACCGCCACCGCCACCGCCACCGCCACCGCCACCGCCACCGCCACATCTCGCCTTCAGTCAGGTACTTTTCCTTCTCTTTCTTGGTCATCAAAGTTCAAACCCTTTCAATGTTTGCTTTGTCGCGTGTATTGCTTTGCAGTGTCACCACTCACCACTCACCACTCATTCCTTTTTCTGTTAAACTCGTAAACTTTGCTATGCTTTTCTAATTTAATCAATTCAACACTTACAACCAAGAATAATGGAGTTTACGACCGCTTTGTGTAAGCTTCTAACATTGAACTTCTTCAAACATTGAACTCCTATTCTATATCGTTCTCTCAATCAAACGTATAACCCTTCCTTCCTTGCCCTTTGTATCGATCTCACAAAAATTCTTATAAAAACGCCTGCATCTTGAACTTCTATACCGCCCAACCATAATTTTTTTTTTTCAGCATCACCGGAGAGTCACTAAAATCATTGCTCTATGGTATTAGTTTATTAGAGTGGCAACACTGTCCTTCTCATATATAATTGACTCAAGTATCTCTTCAGCAACTCTTAAACTAAAAGCTTGCTCATTCTCCTTTAGAAATGTGCTGAAATTCGGGGAGTGCTTGAATAAAATAAAGATAATAATATCGTGCAGATATGAATTTGCTTCCTGAACCCCTTTACAATATCTTTCTGTCCGTGGTGTACTTTTCTCTTTTTCTTTGCTTGCATTTAGATTAATAGTATTGTTATTTTGTTCAAATGCATTGTTATTTTGTTGTTTGCTAATTTCTAATATTGATTTCTGCTATATTATTTACCTAATGCCCCACTCATAGGGCAAATGTTTGTTGTTTTGTCTATATGATATTCATTCAAAGTTCAGATTGATTGATTTTTTGTAACCTTATTTCACCCTTATTTTTTGTAGAGCAACTGGAGTTGGTTCTGTATGTTTTCAATTGAGTTTTGTTATTTATGCGAGTTTCTCTCTCGCACCTCTCACTGAATCACCCGCTAACTACTGCCAACGCAAACTTTTAAATGGCTCAGATTCTGTGAAATCTCACCATATTAACTTTTTGAATAGAAGATATCAATTTTTTTTTTCTGAAGCCAAGAACGTAAAGCAAAACAAAACAACTCAAAACAACTCCAGCTGCATATGTCTCATCTTTGTCTCTCCTTTTTGTCTCTGCATAGATTGACTTGAGGATGGAATACGTCAGCCCAGAAGGACTTCGCCTGGATGGTCGCCGACCCATGGAGGTACAGCTATTATTTTTTTTCTTGGGCTTTTTTTCCTCCTTTTTTCTTCATTTAATATTCATTCCAAAAAAGGTTCCTTTAGATCTATCAAAAATACTCATGAAGCATATGAAATGCGGAGTGTTAATAAAGAATAACATCCTACACAAATTCTTACATAGTCATGAATTACTGAAGCTTTATGTTAAGTAGTATATATAAGATCTGTAGATAGTACTGCATATGGGTTATACGTAGATGTGCCATGCCATGGGTAAGGAAAATGTGTAAGGGCACATTTTGAACTAGAGAAAAACATATAAACAGGCAGACAACAACCTGAGTTCTGATAAACATTAAAACCTATCAATTAAAAGCTAGAAATGTTGTGGTTTTTCAAATGATAAAAGTAAGAAAATGGAGAGTTTCTAACCCTAAGGATGCCTAACTGACTTTTTTAGTGAGATATATGAAATTGGTCCTATTAGAAAGTGAGGTAATAGAAAGAATTCAGCCCTATTTGACAGCTGTGATTTGTACATGATTTTGGGATTCAACTATTCAAAATGAGATGTACATTAGAGGATAAGGTGAAGTTATTACTGTTTAGTAAAAAAATAGTAGTTAGGAGTGTGATAAAATATATCTACGTGTATAAGCAACTATGAAGTTATTAAAATCTCAATGACTATTACTGCACTTTATATTTCTTTTTCCTGATCTTCTGGTCTTAACTTTTTCTTCCCTCCTTATGGTATATCCTAGATGCGACAAATTCGTGCAGAGATTGGTGCTGTATCCAAAGCAGATGGGTAAATGAATTTTAACTTTTTAGAAAATTAAGTTGTGTTTTCATATGAAGCATTTTTTGACCATAAGGTTTTTTCATTTTGAAACCAGTTCTGCCATATTTGAGATGGGTAATACCAAAGTTATTGCTGCTGTTTATGGCCCTAGAGAGGTACTGTTTAATTATTTACCTTGCTTATGAAAATTTTTCTATGTAATTTAAGGATTGGTAACTCTTTTTTCTGTGTTAGTTGGGTTTAAACATTTAAGAAAGCTTTGATGTGTAGTTGAGCTTTAGTAACCTCTCTGTCTTTCAGGTGCAAAATAGGAGCCAAATAAGCAACCATGCTCTGGTAGTTTTTCTTTTCTTTTTCAATTTATGTTGTGTTTATTTATATGCATTGTAACAAAACCTTAATTGTTGCTTATGTGCGATGTATGTCTGTAGGTTCGGTGTGAGTACAGCATGGCTAATTTTAGCACTGGAGATCGCATGAGGAAAGCAAAGGGTGACAGGTTTTGTTCATTTACTTGCATTTGTTTAACTTCCTATTTGTTTGGCCTCTCGCTTTATTTTTTATATATTCATAGTTTTATACTTGTTAAAATTATATTGGAGCATAGAATACAAGGATGACAGTGAATGTTGCATTAGTAGAATCTATCTTAAGAGTGCCTTGTAATTGTAAATTGGACATTTTTATCTTTTTAACGAGGTAAGAATTTAATTGCAATAATGGTGATGCATGTTTAGACTTTTAGACTATAAATTTTGATTATTAATTAGTAATCTATATATATTGCATTTCTTCATGTAATACAGTATAACTTTTTTTATATTGTATTCATATTTTTCGGTGTAACAACTATCTTGATATCCACTAACTTTAGTGTTTTTGGGGTTGGCTGCTCCATGCCTTTTAGATTGTTGACTACATGCTCAACAATGGGTTATGTATCATAAAACAGTGAAAAGCAAACCCCAAGTGCCCTTACTGCCCTTTCTCATTTTTAATCTTTTCTACAAGCTTTAACTTTCGTGAGTAAACTTTGGCCAAAATTCACTGAGTAGTTTTGAATGACTTAACCATCAATGTTTGCAGATATAAATGTTATCCAGTTTTGCTTCTCCTTCATAGTTTTAATATGGTTCCCATTGTAAGGTTCTCTTACAGAAGGATAATAGGACGACCTCTTGTTTTTTACTACTTCTTTAGTGTATTGAAGTTTTCTCATGCTGCAGGAGATCAACAGAAATTTCTCTGGTTATTCGGCAAACCATGGAAGCATCTATATTGACACATCTATTGCCTCGATCTCAGGTTTATTACACATTTAGAACTTATTTTGTATAAATGTGCATTGCCTTCCCCTAGCCCCCCGTAATGTTTTAGTTATTAAATTTGCAGATAGATATATATGTCCAAGTTCTCCAAGCAGATGGAGGTAACTAAGACCTGATAATGGGATCTTGTGATTCTCTTCTCTCATTGCAATTTTACTTTCTCTCTTTTACTCATTTAATATGTCTATTAATTTTGGGTGATGTTGACATGTCTTTTATAGGAACTAGATCTGCTTGTATAAATGCTGCAACTTTGGCCCTTGCCGATGCTGGGATCCCTATGCGTGATCTTGTAACTTCCTGTAGTGCCGGATACCTTAACAGCACAAGTCTGCTTGGTATATTTCTTTTTACTCGAAATCTGAACTGGCTAAATGCAAGTGTGGTGTGTCTGTTTTCTTTCTGTCAACTTCTGATGCATGGGCTGTCCTAATTATTAAAGGTTTCTGAATGTGTACAGATTTGAATTATGTAGAAGACAGTGCTGGAGGTCCCGATGTAACCCTAGGAATTCTGCCAAAGTTGGATAAAGTGACACTGCTTCAGGTTAATTCATGTCTCATTATTTCCTCTGTATCTACTGTGTAGTCAACCAAGTAAAGTAGTTAAAGAGAAAGGAAAACTTTTATGCTTCCTCCTGACTGTTTGGCCTAATTATGGTGTGTATTGCTTGTATATTGTGCTAATGTGTATCATCCACACTGCCTGTTATTAACCTTTTTCTTGGGCCCTTGAGCATCTTGTTTCAAGTATTGCTCTCTCAGTCATTGGTACTCACGTAGTAAAGAGTCTGGTGGTGTTGAAGATGTAATCCCTCTCCTTCCTTCAAAAATTGTTCTCATTATCTGACTTGAAAGATTTTGAAGGGAACACTAAAGTTTAACCCTTGATTAGTCAAGGGAGTAGGTGCATGTTCGGAAACCCCTAAAAGAAGCTTATCTAAGCTCGCCTCAGATTGAACAACCTGATAGTTGCAGTACACATGAATCTGTTTTTCAAATATTTGTTTTTTAATCAACAGATATATCTTCGTTCTATAATGCATCCATCACTTTAGAGAAGTCAAATTCAAATCTTCATTTTACTTCTTACGAAGGTTCTTGATTGAGTGATTTGCTGTTGTACCCCTTGATTGGTGTTAGACAAATGTTCTTTTTAGTCTGAGTTAATGTTTGATCAAGTGTAACTTAATTTTCCCTAGGATCATACTTGTTAACTCTTTATTTGGAATTCCAGTTTGGCATCTTTTATTTTCTTAGTTGCAGATCTCTTGTTGGTTCTTTAAATTTGGACTGAAGAAAAATACTAGCAATATACTTGATATATTCTTTCCGCCACGTTATTATAGGACGAAATTCATGTATGATCCACAAAAGAGAGGGAGACACTTCATTTAGTGGCGTTGGCATGAATTTCATCCAATGACAGTTTATCAGTCAGTTTATTGCTACCATTCCTCTTAGATTGATATTATGAAGTTACATTGGTTTCGAACACGTGCCACTATGTAAAGGCTGGTTGAGATTATGAACCTTCAAAACTTTAATCAGAAATTTACTGCTATCATTATTATGAAAAGCTCTTTTGTAATCCAGCTTATTTCTTTCGTTCACTCCCTGCCATATTCCGTAGTTTTAATGGAAAAGCTCTTAGTTCAATTTTATTTGCACTAATATCTGTTGTTACTGTCTATAGATGGATTCTAAACTACCAATTGACATTTTGGAAAATGTTATGCAACTGGCAATTGAAGGCTGCAAAGCAATAGCAAACTACATTCGAGAAGTAAGAAGCTGTTGACACTTTTTGTGATTATACTAAGAGGAGTCAAAACATGTTTTACATTAATTTCACTGCTTAAATCCTGTTTTTCTGTTGGTTGGCAGATTTTGCTGGAGAACACAAAGCAACTAGAGTATCGACGAGGTGTATAGTTTTTATAGCAGAAATGATGTTTCCTCTGTGCTTCCATTATTTGTTGGTTTATGCTAGCGCATGATGCTATGATTATTATTGCCTGTGGTCATGGTTTTCCAGATTTGTAGGTCCGTTCTTTCAGCATTTGTGCTTTTTTTCGTTATGGATGAGAATTCTCTTGTATTTACGTGAAACAATTTTGTTTTTAGCATACGGTGCTGAATAAAACGGAAATTTGTTGTAGAATTTGTTTCTCATTTCTGTCAACTTATCACTTTGACTAAAAGGTAACAAATTTATGATTTATTTTGGGACCACTTTCTGAATTTCCACCAATCCCCCAAAATTAGACATGTAGAATGGAACTAATGATCTGACACTTCAACGAATGAAGAATTAATAATCGAAGTTAGGATCAAAATAATTAGTGGGTTGGTTGAGTGTGTGTACATGGTGGTTGCATCCTCAGAACAAAGCAATAGCATCAGTATTGACAATTTAATTGCTAACTAATTTCAATGGTTAGTTTCCTAAATTTCCTTTCTGGGTACGATAATATTTTATCAAATAGCATGGGTGTTAAATGATTGTATAGCAGTTAAAGTCTTAATAGAGCGAGTTAAACTGATTAATTATGAAAATATAAAAAGTAAATAATTGATAGTAATTTCAAAATCTTGATAAATATGAAGTAGTTTAGTTAAGTTAACATTTTTTTATTTCTTTTAAACAAGTATGCTAAAGCGGAATACGGAAGTTTTTTTATTTCAAAATGAAGTCTAGTAATACACATTTAGAAAAAGAAAAAAAGAAGTATTTGAAGTAATAAAATTATATGGAAAAAAATATAATTTCAGACAAAATTAACCTGAAAGTTGATTATTTCTATGGTAATGGAAAGTCTTTTGGAGCATCTGTGTTTTTTTTTTTGGTGGTGGTTGAGTTTGTTTTTAATTAATACTACACTACATTAAAAATTATATTATCATACTAAATGTTTATAAAAAAAAAAGTAAGCTACGAAGTTATGAGAATTATGAATAGAAATATAACGACAATATAATTGAACACATGATTTTTACTTTTTAAAAGAAACCACTAGTAAAGGATAACAAAAATTAAGATAATTATGAGTGCAGATGAACATACGAAGCTCACTTAAAAAAAAGTAAATACCGATTTATAGTTTGATTAACCAACCACAATGTCTCATCTCAGCAATTTCAACCTTTTAATGCACACCCATTGGTCCCATTTGTACAATGCAGGAGAAGATATTGCTTTTTGACGCACCACTTTTGACCCACTTTATTGAATACAAACATGAATTCAATTACATCACAGTCAACATCAGGATTCTTGACAATGTCATTCAATTGTAAATATCATTTATAATAAAAATATTGACTTCTAGAAAAGTCATTTATAGTATAATTCAGTCAATTAATCATGAAACGAAAACAGTGATAGTATACAAAAGTTATGTGGAAGTTATTAAATTATGCACGTATCACTGTAAAACAGAAAATACCAAAAAAAGATGCATGATCACATTGTCCACTAACCACTCGTTTTATCTCTGTCATAAGATGCAGATCATAGCCGTAACCATCCAATATAAGCAAATTGGAAAACGAAAGCTAAATTATCCATGCCGTGGAACATATCATAAAATCCATGGAGAGAATAATAAACTTGGCAATTACACAACAAATCTAACACTTAAAGAAGCAGCATCCATAGCAGAACAGAAGGAACCAACTAACTAATGAAAAAGCCATTCTCACAAAAAACATAGGCCTCTCTAAAGCACTATTTCTAGCCTAAGATCACAACAACATAAAACCTGAGACTCCTACTAAACAACACTATTTCTACAACTAGATGCTGCTACATTGCTGGATGCAGTAGCAGCAATAACTCAGACCCATTTTGTACAATTCCTCAAAGACCACTTCTGTCAAGACCAAGACGGTCACTGCAAAAACTTGATGCCACAACCGATAGCTGCAGCCGGCCGGTCCATTCCTCTCCCGGCTTCAAGCTCACCGGTTTCTCTATCACCGCCCCATCAACACAAAGCATCTGTTTGTACTCTTCATCACCGAAATCCACCATTGATTTTGACTTCTTCTCCCATGGATTCCACACAGCTGAACACACCATAAAAGTTAAGATGAAAAAGGACTGCCATTAAATTTGTTAGTGGAAAAAATTTGGTACTCATAGAGCTTACCAACATCAGGGAGACCTTCCTTCCTTATGACAAATGTTCGCTTCTTCTCATGATCTAGCACTGCAATTATGTTTGGAGAGCTAAGATAAACTCGATCCACCTGCCATATGGATATTTAAAACCTCTTCATTAGCCTTCATTGTGTCAAAACCAAAAGACTTTAGTGGATATTGTATGTGATTGACAAACTGCAGCATAGGCCAGGAATATAGTGCCATAGTGATATAGTGCTATAGTTACCTCAACCTGAAGCAATAGCTTAAATTGCAGCATGGAACTATAGATATCTACATTTTGTTAACATCAACATAACCTAGAAGGATTTACCTCAGATTCAAATGTTATTGCATCTCCTTGTTCTGTAAATCGTTCTTTTTTGAAAAGGTTGTCTAGGTAATCCAGTGTCTCCAGACCTTCAATCCTTATCTCACTATACAAAATTGTTAATGCGACGTTAATAATGATTGCAATCTTAAAATAAAATTCCCTGTTCTAAAACAATCCAAAGAGGGGTAGTTCAAATAAAAATATATAAACAAGTATCTATATAGGCAAGAGCATTGCAAACAGCGTTCCAGCAGTCAATTTACTATGGAAAAGAAAAATGATGGTTGGACATGATCCCACACGCTCAGAAAAGGGAATGAAGACCAAGTTCAACAAGGAATTATCCATACCTAATGTCAGAAACCAATAAGTATGTGTGATATGCGAATGAGAAACTAAATGGCTTGCCATTTATATTCCTGACTCTAGATATCAAAGACAGGTCCCCATCTGCCGCAAGAGACACCCGAAGACGGAATTCAAAACTGGTACAATTATTAAACAATCGTTAGATTACCACTGCTTGAAATTTACTGCCAAAAACAGGAGAAAGTAATATCAAGTGCATATATGTCAGATTCAAATGATCAAACACATGGAGAGCAGATATCCCAGTTATACTGTCGCACCATGCCATTCATACCTGTGTGGCCAGCACTTCATATCTTCTTCAGATGATTTTAGCACCAGGTCAATGAAGGATTTCCCACTGGAATCATTTCCAGGAAGAGGAGGAGGATTTTCATCAATTGCCCACATTCTATTTCTTGCAAAACCATGCTGCTCCAGCGATCCACAGTTTCCAAACTGTCAAAAAAATTCAGCTCAAGATATGTAACTATGCATGTTATAACTTATACAAAATGAACGTACAAAGGAGTAAGCTTGCCTGTGGAAAACACATCGGAATTCCTCCCCGGATTGCTTTTGGAGCCTTGAAAATTGCCTACAATCAATGGAAAATGGAACAAAATAGTTTAGTAATTAATTACTACTTGTCTCTTTAAAAGGTATAATTGATTAAAGTTCTATGTTCCTACAAAATCATCAGTTAACAAGTTGGTTTTCCCGTCAAAGTTTTTCATTATACCAGTATTCAACTCCAGTGGTTCCAAAGAACAAAATCACTACAATGTACCCTTCTTCCCTGTTTGATGGACAGCATAGAATACTATGATTCATCAAAATCCAAACTTTCTTAAATTTATTGATTATTCGGGCCAATGCCCTTCACATACCAGTTGCAATATAATGCAGATTATCCCAAAATGAAAATTTTCAGATAGCAGGATTATGAAATGTTGACATATTTTCCTTATCAGCGCTGACAACTAACAAAATTCATATAATTTGAAAAATACAGATCGATTTTCAATCAAAATTGAAAGACATACCTTGCTGCTTGTGAATAGAAGTTCTTCCCCATGCTCATTCCGCCATGAAGTGACCTGCGCCCCATGTAAGCTTACCTAATTTCAAGAGAAAAACAGTTAATCCAAGTAATCATAGTAATTAAATTACTCAAACTAGAAATATCCTTACAAAGCAAAATATCCATATCATAACTTCACCAAATGTTAAATTAAAACCGATACGAATTTTGTAACGAACAAGTTCTCACCCTAGCTGAAGAACCCCTTGGGGTCCGAAGCAGAACTTGATCAATTCCATTCCAGTCCTTGGTAATTTCAGTTGCTGCTCTATAGTCCCATACGGCTGCAGAATGCCCCATTCAAATTAGTGCAGATCCTAAACTTCTTCAGCAAAATCCTATTAAGCTTCTCAAATTCGGAACATGCAAATGCCAGAGGATTGAAGGGGTCTCCACCTCACACCTATAGCGTAACAAATAAGTGAATTAGCCTCCTCATCAGTTAAAGCCAAAATCCCAACACCCAATTTCACTCAAAATTTCTTCTCGCTGGTATGATTCAGATCTACGGAACCATAAACCTATTTAAACAAGAATCAGGAATGTGTGATAGAATTCCATGAAAACTCCAGAAAGCCAAGAGCAGAAACATTACACTGAACATTTGGCAATTGAATACCAATCTACCTGGCACACATCCAAACATGTCCTTAAAACTTGTCAGATTTACAGCAGAAAAAGACAATTTAAACACTGAAAAAACTCTGAAAGATTAAAAAACATAATAATTATCAGTAAATAAATAAATCACGCACACATACATACATATACATACACACACATACATATATTACAGCTGTAATAAAACTAAAATTTTCTGTAATAATATAAGCAGAATACAATAACCATAATTTCTTCGGGAAAATTCGCTTGAGGAAGAAAGACCAAATACTAAAAACTCAAGAGAATACTGAATAATAAATCTCCCATTAACCAAACACTGGTAATAAGTGTACTTACTTCAACAATCCGGAATCAGGAATTCTGAGTCTAAACCGACACCAGGTCTTGGATGCAGAGAGAAGCAGCAGTGGGAGCCAGAATAATGCATGACCTCTGTGAAATGAGTTAAGAAAATTCACACATCCAATGACACGAGGCAGCACATGTTCATCGAGTACATAGATACATACATGACGAAGAAGAAGCGTTCAAAAAGTTGAAAGGTACCCTTTTCTTAGAAGTATGCATTCAAGACCATACTTGCAATTGAATCAAGAAAAGTTTAAAACTTTCAACAACCCCAAGATTTGAAAAACCAAAAACTACAGCAAATGGTAGGTGGCAATGTTGTGTGAGGCCGCGATAAAACTTTTACAGAAGCTTAAGATAAGGAGCAAAAACCGGTGTTGTAAATTCTGTGTCTGTTGGCTGCTGAAGAGATCTGGTTCTTGGACGTGGAGATACGAGAAGTAAATGTACACATGTACAAACCGTCAAAAATTTTGAACATTTTTTTAATGTCAATTAAACTATAATAATTCTGTGTACAAGATTTAAAACCAGAGTAAAATATACACCATTCCAGGACAGGGTTGAAAGCTACTTTTTCTTTGGACTGTGGTGGAGAGAATCAACAATCACACAAAAAACACAGCACAACACAATGGAGGGTGATGGATGAATCCATCTCAATATGAAAACCAAAGTAAATAACAATAAATAAAAAAAAAACACTTATGTCTTAAACACATCACTTCAGCATACTATTATAAGGGCATGCGTAGATGTTCGGTATTTCTTCCAATGAGGTGTGCAAAATGGATTTGTCACCGCAATCCCGGGCTTATCTTTCAATTTCTCTTTCTTTTTTCTTTTAGCACGGAAACACTTACAATTTTCCTTTTTTTAATATACTGAGAGACAGGGCACACAAAACAGAAATTGAAATTCCCACAATAAAAAATTTTAGTCTAATAAATTGTCATTATCTTATTAGTATGACAATAATATTAATAATAATAATCATTATTATTATTATTATTACTACTATTATTTCGTCACGGCTGTTCCATTAAGAGGATAAGGGCAAAGAAACGTCCATGGAATTTCAGACTCTGCATCACCGTTAGTATTTTGAACTTTTAAGTTACAATTATTCATACAATATATTGTTTTATTGTTTTGTGATATTGTCTTCATTATCTTTTTCACTGTGCACATTTGTTTTCTTTCCTGTCTCTTTCAATCATGATTACATATACATTTTTTGCATTTTATTACTAAAATCATTTTTTATTTTTTAACCTTTTCAATGTTTACGTTCTACTGTACACCATTGGATTAATGATTAAGGTTTAATATTTTTAAAAACAAAAACCTTGAACTATTTAATTTTTAAGTTGGACTCTTAAATTAAAAATTATAATTGATTCTTTGATCTTCTGCAACTTATACAGGTGTACCTGAAATTATTTTAATCGAAACAAAATATTGTTTTTCTTTGACTTCGAACCCGTAAATTAACTTGAACTCACTTAATAAGTTCGCAAAATATAAAAGGCATGACTAATTTAATAGCTTAAAGACATGATTAGCTTTTTTAAAAGTGTAGATAAGCTATTATTATATGATAAGCTTGATGTATTCATCTATATTTGATTTTATATGAAAAACCCATTTTCATTTATCAGTTTAAAAGCGAAAAATCTTATTTATCTATTTTTAAAATTTTAAAAACATCAAATATTAATCTTGAGTCATGTCGTTATCTTTACTGATATTTAATAAGTTGGTACAAAGAGTGGTCAATTTATTAATCATTCGAGAAAAATATAGTATTGGAAGAAAGACATAAATTTTATTTCTGAATTTATATGTCACCTTAATAAAATGAATAGATACAAAAGAATGGAAGTAATACTACTTTTATTTATGGTAATTGATCATCACGGTTCATGAGATATATTGGGTAAAGATAAATATTTTAGAGGTTTGGGTTTATTGTTGTTTGAATATAGTTTTGATGAAAATAATGAAAGAAGCTTTTACTGTGTGCGATTTGAAAGGCAGAAGACCAATGGGAGGAGTTTAAATTGTAGAATGATGATTTTGAAAAGGAAAACTTTAGGAGCATCTTGATGTGGGTGTTGAAGATTCTTCATGTGAGTGTTGAAGACTCTGAATAAAAAAGCAAACTTTAAAAAATAAGAAATGTAACACATTCCTTGGATAGTCATTGAAGATGAAAGTGTTGGATTAACCGTGAAATAAAAGCATGTGTTGGGATGTTGCACGTGTTGAGGAATGGGCGTAGCAAACTACCTTGTGATGTATCCAACTACCACCGCCCCACACATCCTCATCCTTAATGTCCACTAATCAACGACATTGCTTTCCATACTTGTCACATCTCTCACACCACCACACCCACACAAAATCCTCAATCCTCACTTAACATCTATCATCCATTTCCAATGCCTCAATAATCACCAATATAATACCTAAATATAAGTTTATGGTATACTCAATTCTATATCATTTAGGAATAGATGTTAATGATAATTTAAATTTTATTTTTTTTATATATATTTTTTCGAACACATTTTAAAGATAAAATTATGATGAAGTTTCACATTTCAAAACAGACTATAATCTGAATGTGAATTACTAATATATTACTCGACAAACTTGATATTGAAAGATATATTATTTGTGTTAAATATTGAAGTTGTTTGTGAAGACGAAAATTCTCTTAATCTTTGACTTAATTTTGTATTGATACATCCAATAGTTTTATATTACTTAATAGTCGAGGTTCAAAGTAGTTTAAATAACTTTTCTTTCTTATTCTCTAATTATTTTTAATGACAAAACTGTGAAGAAGTTTGAGACTTTGAATCAAATAATATTTTAAATGCGATTATTGAAACTAAGATTGGAACATATATAATTTATATTAATTTATATATGGTAAATTTAATTTTTAGTAGATATAAAATCTCTAAAATTAATTCATGTAAAAGAGTTTAGGACAATTCATGTAACCTATTCAACCAAATGAACTAGATTCCATTGACGTAGTCTAAATGCATACATATACTTTGGTTATTATATTCATTAGTTTTATTATTCGTTTATTTGGCTACACGGGACCTAATGTATTGAGGTCAGTGCACATGTTCTAGATCTAAGATCAGTTGTTATTCAACTTCCAAAAATTCAAATATGAATATGAATCTAAATCTTATGTTAAATAAAAAAGGCTAAATAATATCAAAAAAATAAAATCTATAAATTTGTTATCTTAAAACTTTAAATTGAAAATAATATTAATTCTAAAAAAAATAGAATAATACCACACCTTTATGTATAATTATTTCACTTTATTCGACAAACACGTGTATAAGAAGTTTAGACCTAAATTACAACCAAAATTAAGAATTTTGAAGAACTATTTTAATTTTATTACACACTTTTCCATGATTAATGTCATAGATATGAAATAGTGAGCCACATTAAAGAAGGGAACACCTGAAATGGGATAAATGCAATGTGGGCACTGGGAACATCTATGGGCTTAAATTAAAATAATAATAAGCTGGACCAATTTGACCATTAAAATAGTCTACAATTGGACCCAATTCAGGCCTGGAGGCCTGTGCTGCGTTACTCCCAGTCATCAATAGTACACAAATCTTGAAACTCTAAATGTGAATGAAATAAATCTTTTATATATTAAAATTGACTTAATTTATAGAAATTATTTTATATTATTTATCTAAAATTTAAATTTTAACTTATACATGTTAAGAATTCAAGTGACTTGAAAGTATAAGAACGAATAAGATAATTATTATACAAATAGAGTAATAATTTTATTTTTTTAAAATTTTGAATTAAAAGTGATATTTTCTTCTCTTATATAAACTTATCTTATCCATAACTTATTAATACCATATCTTCTTAATATATGTTTTTATTTACTCAAAACTCTTAATAGGTTATAAGATTCTTTTAACTTCTTTTAAACAAAGATTAATATACCGTTCAAACTTTTTAGTTCTCGATACATAAATTTATTCTCTTAATGTTTTTAATTTAAAATGAGGTTCTGAGTTCTTATATATAGATTTATCCATGATTTCTTTCCTCGAAAAAACCTCTCAATACATAAATAGTCTAGTTTATCATTAACTTCTATTCACTTCATTTTATTTGTACTTAATGTATGTTTACTCAAAACCCTCAATAATTTATGAAATTCTTACAAAGGGAGCTTAATCTATCATTCCAACTTTTTAGTTCTTAATTACTTGAAAATAAATATCTTTTATTTATAATATTTTTCACTATTTCTTATTTATCTACTTATTTTGATGCTTTGAATACTCTTTTCATCACTCTAGTTTTGAGTGCAATGGATTTTCACCTATATTAGTTATCATCTGCAGTTATCAAACTACTTCTTCAAGCTACAGTGTAAATATTTACTTTAATAATTCACAGCTATTTAATTTTTCTAACAAAATATGTGTTCTTTATTAATCAGAGTTCAAAGTTATAAAGAAAACAGCTATATTTATTTTTCATGCACTATGGGAAAACACTTGTTATTTTCATTAGCTTTGCACTTGATTTGTTATAAACTCTATTAATTTTATCCTAAAGGAACTGAAGTAAAGAAAAACACATTCAAATTATTATTGGTTTCGATATTTAAATTACGGATTCTAAAATGATGTGACATGTATTGCACTAAGTCTGAAATTTGTAAAACTAATATGATATTTGAAAAACTGAAGAACTGAAGAAGATATTAGAATTACACTTTTTAGCACGAATCTGAAATATGAACAAATCATTTAGCAACTAAATCTATTGCTTACTACTTTGTAGTTCAACAATAATGGTAATGGCATGTACAATGCTAATTTTGGGGACAATACAGCTATGGTGATTTCTTTTTGGAAGAGAAGTTGAACTATGCTCTAGAACTCACTAAATTTTGGTCATATACTGTTTGAGGCTAGCCTTATTTGCAGAGAAAGTTAGATCCTGTTTCCAATTTCAAGCTTTCCCTAGTAAATGAACAGGAAAATAGAAGTGGTGAAGTGCTTTTGTAGTGCATATGTTGATTATTGGGACAAACTTTGTCTGCAAACAATTCTTTTTTATTTTCACTAGCCAACATATTGACTTTCCCTCCCCCTCCCCACTTTTTCCTTTCTTTCAACAAACTTTCTTTTCGTGTTTCTAAAAAAGTGGCTGACACGTTTGCATCCCCTGGATCTATCCTTGATTCTCGATAAATGCAAAACAAAGGGATAATGTTATTTATGCATCACTATCTTACAACATATTGTTGTACAATGAATAGAGGTGCAGCAGGAGAACATAACAGAACTGTGAAATGATGTAATAAAGAGAGTACTCAGAAAAAGAGTTAAAAACAAAGGTTGAGTAGGCATCCCTCAACTTAAATAAAAGTAGAACAGTTAATCCATGTTTACTACCTAAGATTTGGTGTTTTCCACTACATCTAATATTGTTTATAAAATTGTCGGTGCGTAATTCTATATTTGTTTGTTCTTTTCTTCAACACAATTACTATTTTAGCCAACATATGGCATAACTTCTCCATACTTTACATAGTGCTTCCATGCATTTCTTTTTTAATCCTATTAAAATCTTTGAAAGATAAGAACAGACTGAAATATAGCCATCATAACGTGTATGGCTACCATATTTTTCTCTTAAATATAGCCATCAAATCCAAACACTAACTTAAATAATAGACTGTCTAATAAAATCAACACATTCATCAAATACCCTATAGCCAACCCGTGTGAAAAGGTGTGTAGCAACAAACTCATTGAAAAACTAATGAATGGATTTAATTACTTTAAAATGAAAGAGCACACTCTAAAATATGAAATGCAGATGCTATCAGTACATTTATGAGTGGAGTAAAAAATGATTGACATTGCCGTTATGAGTTGGTATCACAAAATATAAACCAGAATAACATTATATCAATTATATCAGATACCATTGGGAACTCCACACCAATAGTTAATGATACAAACACAATTATGCATCGGTTCAACAACCCTCTCCAAACTGAAATCTCTAGTTCTCTTGTTCATTTTACAAACTTAGTCATCCACTTTTGTCAAATCTAATAGTAACAGAGATTTTGTCCTAGGTAAACTGACAAGCAATGAATTAGTTCTGATTTTGATGGATTTAGATACTAAAATTCAGCTGATCCATCCCTCTGGAAACTGTTAGCGGTAATTTTGGACTTGTAATATGCCAAAACCACCTGATCAGCCAGTACAATTACTGGCTTTCTGTATCAACCAGCTGCCACAGCATCAGCTCTAGGACTTGTGTCCAGTAGTTGATGCAGCTTTGCACCAGAGTTTGGTTTATTTTCACAAAAATCATTCTCATCCTCCATAGTTCTATCGTTGGAACTGGAATTATTATTAACTCTAGATAGTAAGTTTTCTGTGCTTACAGGTGTAGCCCTCTCGCTGTCAATTATGTTCAAAGTTATCTCTTGTGTTTGTCCCAGTCGAGCAATTTTAAGTTTTTCCTGAGTCAAAGACAGGATGACATTCAGCATTAAGAAGTAACACAATGAAATGCATGTGAAATGAGGAATAGCTAGTCAAGAGTACCCTTAATGTTGCATTTTCCACCCTCATTTTTTCGGAACTTTCAGTCAGTCGATTTAGTTCTGATTTCAGTGTCTCATTCTCAGAATTCAAGGCATCAACTTTTCGTGCCAGTTCTTCGGTTTCAGCCTGAGCAGCAGGAATGTGAGCATTAGTCACAAGTCCATAGAATACAATCTTTACTTTTGTTTTTCTGGAGGGCAGGAATCACGTGCAACAAATGTACAAGGGTGTGATATCAATTATGATTTTTAAATTGACAACCAAAGAAGTAATAAAAGGTTTACAATGTTCTTGACAAAAACCCACAATATTTATACCTGCTTCCGTAGTCTGGACCTTCTAGCGGATTCTCGGTTAGATTGTTTCCGCCTCTCTCGTTTCAGCTCGCGCTCATTCTACATAAACACATCATACCCACAAGAATTACTTTAGTGTCAGCAAAAGACGAGGATACCGCATTATTATTACATGTCATACACATGTACATGTATATAAACGTACTATATGTGATCTGAACCGCTAGGATGATTATATATGCTGAGCATACCTGTAACCAAGCTTCTGCAGGCAATACAGAAGGTTGTGGTGCACTTGTGGCATTTGCTTTAGAATGAACACTGGAGGGATTTCTCAGCTCCAGCACAGTGGTCATACCTGAAGAAACTACAGGTCCAACTATTGTTCCTGCAACACTGGTGGGGGCAACTGCCACGATCTTATTAGAAGCTGCAATATCTTTGGAAATGGGACTGCTTTGTATCTCAGTTTTTCCTTCTCCATCTGCTAGTACAGTGCAGAAAAGAAGAACCATCAACAACACAGATTATGTTCGGAACCTACTCTAAACTTCGGATGCCTGTACTTAAAATAACACACTTTGGCTTGTGAGACATTTCAATAGCAATTGCAATTTGCAACCATGGGACACCAATACCCCATACCACATTTATCAAACTAATGGCAAGTTGAAATCCTTGGCAATTTCACCTTGATGAAAAAAATATTTAACAACAGCATTTAATTAAGAAGATTCAACTGAATAAACAGATTTAACACCATGTGTAGAGTGTCACAACAGAAGAATAGTCGTGATCTCAGGACAACTCTATTATTCATCAAGATGTGACACTTGGTGAAGAACAGAGTCATACCAGTGGTTGGTGTTCCCCCACGGCTTCTTTTCCTTCTTGTTGGATTAGCCTGAGCATAAGATGGGCAAATATCATATTTTGATGTTTCAATTTAGTCAAGCCATTTTAAAAATAGACTACAGTGAATAATTTCAAATGGTCAACAAAGTGCAGAAAATAATGCTAATTGCAAGTAAGTTCTCACCCCTGAAGTGTTGCCATCACTTCCATCACTGGAACCCTCAGTATCCACACTGTTCACATCATCAGTAAATTATTCAGTCATCCACAAGACTCCCTTACATAATCAATTCATGGACCACTATTATAGGCAGAGAGAGAAAGTATTTTTACTCAGTTAAGAGTATCAAATGACAGATTTTCCCCTCTCCACCACTCCCAACACGTGGGAGATGTCTAGAAACTCAGATAGAATGCCTTAAAATATTCATACAAAAAGAGGACAGATCAACAAACCTCGGTGACAGCCTGTTTTCACCTCCACGCTCTGCACTTTCAGCATGGCCATTGCCTATTGACATAGCAAGTCCATCAAACTCCTTCAATTTCTTCATTAAACCCTGATCATTATTTCCTGATGATTTGGGTGGTGTCTCTATGCTTAAAGGAGTCACAGCCTGCATTGTTACACCAATTTCAAACCAATCATAAATTGATAGTACTCAAGGACTTGGTAAGAGTTGGTCTCGGATGAAATTAAAACTTACAGCAGGTGAAGACGGAACTCCTTGACTATGTGTATGTGGCCCCTATATTTTGTACATAAAACTCATAAGAACATGCTTCAAAATTCCAACCAAAAGAAGCATACTACTTAGGAGGAAACGCCTTTTATTAGCCATTTTATACGCTAAAAGAATCAAGATATTATTATATTAAGGTTATAATAGCATGGAGAGGTTAAGCAGCCAGGTGCAAACAACTGTGAGATTACTAAGGGCCAACAGAAACAGCAGAATCACATCTCGCTATATTCTTAACATCTTTTATCCTTCCATTTTCAATACATGATAAGTACACCCATTCACAGACCAGAGAAAGAACACTAGTTCCAATAAGAGAAAGGTTAATTAAACAAGCATAAAAGACAAAAGTAAATTGCAAGAATGCTAGCTTACAATAGGAACTGCAGGGTAAACCCCTCCATGTGAATAAATTGCTGCATAAGGAGGCCCATAAGGTGGCATCATAGGCTGGAAGAAATAATATGTCAGCAAGTTACTCAGCCTTGTCATCTAGGATACATACAAACATGCAAAAAACAAAGAATCTTATCCACAAACAAATGATTGCATTGAGATACTACTACCTGTGGTGGACCCCACATGTATGGGTGAGGAGCGTGACCAGAAGCCACAGCCGAGTTGTAGTATGGTGGCATGGTGACTCTTGGCCCATAATATGCCTGGAGATATATAGCAGACATTTTAAATCATAAAAAAGCATCTATTCCCTAATTAGAGGGCAAATATGCTAGAAAACATGCATAAAGAATAGATTTGGAAGAGATAAAACTTAATAGCCTCATACCATCAAAGCACGTCTAATCCTAGATATTAACCAAAATCAGTGGCAATTCAGGGCATAATTTGAGTTTGACATTGTTTATGGGAACATATTGATGGTATATCACAAATACAGAATAGGTAACAAAAAGGACCAAAGGAATGGCCCTATAATACTAATATTCATAGAGAATGATCAATAATTCACAAGAGGGAAATAAACAGCTTTTATCTGTTCAATGCTTCGTCCAGTGAAAAAACAAAAATGGAAATACAGAAACAGTACTTTTAAATGTAAGATTTCAAATATGGAGGAAATAAGACAATGAAGACATGTTCTCCAGGTTGTCAGTGTTAAGACAAAATCATTGGCAAAAAATCTTCAAAGAGAGCAAAGAAGCCAGTAGACAATCAAATAATTGACTTTGTTAGAATAGTACAGCTTAAACCACTAAAATTTGAGGGTATTCGTTTGCATTGAAGCTAGCTAACAAGAAACTAATTGACTACTTCTGTCACCAACAGTAATTCAAAGAAAAAGGTAGGTAACCTGCATGGCTGCCCAATCAGGATATACATGAATATTGGGCTGGTTGGTCTGATTGGCCTGATCCTGTTCACAAGTTTAAACAGTATTAAAATTCAAGCTTGTTACAAATTTGTCAAGAACCAGATACACCCTCATTAACTCACCATTGTTACAGGTGAAGAAGGCTTTTCAGTCTTGGTAGATTTTTCTTCCTCATTGTTTCCCATTGTACACTCCAAATAGAGAGCACTAAGCCAAATAATGTATAAGGAGCTTTCCTACTTCTGGAAAGATATCTGAACTGCATTAACAGGAGGCATGTCAGCTTGTTAATTGATATCAGCCAGAAAATGTCCCAAAGAAATTAATAACTTTCATTTAAAATCTACATATCATCCACTATATTGTTGGCAACCAAGATAATACAATGTTTACTGATTATAAACGGTTTATTGTTGTAGATAAGTTATACATGAAAGTATATAAAACAATAGCAAAGGCAAGGAGCGATTCCAGCAATTCCATAGCAATTTCAAATTAGTACATGATAAATCAACTTATGAAAGGGGGAAGGGACTACACAAAGATGCAGGACTAACAAACATCATTATTACACCGAAGGAATTGATGTTTTAAAAGTTATAACAGCAGCTGGAGATCTGATTCACTGTATAAAAACTACATATCAGTACACAGATTCCACCACAAACAAATAGTGCAGTACAATTTCTGCTGTCTAGTTTACCTTCTAAGCTAAAATAAGATAGCACCCAGAAAAAATTATAATTTCCTATTCGGAAAATCGAATGGGTTAATTTCCGTCTCCAATATAACCTTCGGATTAGATTTAACGAATCTCAAGTGAAAAATCTAGAACCCTCCAAAGATGACCATCCTGATATAGCTAAAGAATTCAGGATAGGTGAAACACGTCTCAACATGTCAGTATAACAGACTGATCTATACCGACGAGAAGTTCAACAGCGGAAAAAAATGAGATGATTTCATAATCAATTAGAGATGAAGAGGTAAATGCTTAAGGAGCAGAGGGGGACCTAAAGATACTACTGGGCCATCAGAGAAGGTACCAACACACAGTTCAACTTTTCTGGCTCTTTGTTTTGGAGAAAGTGAGATTTCAGAACTACTTTCAGGAAAGGCTGCAGTATTAATGGTAAGCTACAGATAGATAATTCAATCCAGAGTAGACGCAAGAGTCAAACACAGAACGGTAAGGGTCAATTCTGTCTTTTGAGCACTCCACAAGCCGTATGGAAAAGGAAGAACACACGCAACAGACCATGCTATAATCCCTCCCAGCAACACCACCCCTAGCTAAATGACAAAATTACCCTTCCAAATCAAACATTTTTCATTTTCACACGAATCAAGGAAGCTGAGAAAACGAGTGAAACTCCTTAATTAGCCAGTATTTTAGCCCCGATCCAGACACCCTCTTCAGTTACAAGAAAACGAATTTCACAAAAATAGCATGAGGCCAAAAAAAGAAAATAACATCCACGTGAAATAAAAAACGCTTCACTGAGCAAATCAACACAAAGAAAGCACACAGACTCCAAACTCTCGCAGATGCAAAACGAGATCCAGATGAACCCCAATTCTAACCCTCTTGTTTATGTAGGCAAAAAATCAAATGAAAAAAAATAAAAACAGAAAATTCACGGTATCTTCAAATACTCTTAGTGTTTCCAATGAACAAAAATCTAAACTTAAAAGCATATAATCTGTTCTTCTATCTACTCAGTCTCCAATCATGAAACTTCAAATTTTCACGCATACATTCAATTTTCACATCCCCAACACAAAAAAACATTAAAAATCAAAACTTTCTACCAAGGGCACTGCAGAATTCCACATACCTCACCAGATAACCAATTGGCCAATTGTTATCCTCACTCACCGAGCCAAGAAAAAAAAAAACCATAAAAACACAATGGAAAACACTCCTGATAGCTCAAGTATCCAAAAAAGAAGAAGGGTCAAGGTATGGAGAAAGAATTAATTGAGATGGTAAGTGTGCATTTTCTCTCTCTAAAAAACGAGGGAAACAGCAGTGTGCCTTGACACAAAGATGGGGTATGGTGGTGGTGGTGACAAGAAGGGAAGGTAGGAGCGCGAAGGCGAAGTCCACGTCACCTCACACGTGTCGTATGTGGAATTGGGCGTATACATAGAGTAGAGCGTATATACGGTGTGGGTGTGGTGGTTGGTTGAGGTGGCCATTTGTTTATTCCAACGTCACCATAGCCGTACACGTGGTGGTCGTGGAATCCATCTACGCGTCTTGTGCTAGGGTCCAGCCTAGCTAAGCCACACCGCACCCTCTTGTCATGTGCCTTACGTGCCCTTTCAGATTCACGTTATCAATTATATTAATTTATTATTAATACTTTCATTTCAATTAAACTAAATTGAATAGGTCATTTGGAATCCACCAGTAGCCACCTATGCTCAATTTTTCTCACTCTTCTAAGGAGGGATTACTGTTTCTGATATTTTGCTTACTTTTTTCCTCACACAAGTGCACCATATCTTCTTTCTTTCTTTTCTTTTTAACCCCTTTTCAAAGCCTTTAGGTCTAACCTATGGTAAAGCCTGCAAATTTTTTAAATTCGCTTTCATCAGCAACCAAAGTTAGGGTTGCAGAGGTGGCAACTTTGTCTTTTCATGGTTAATAATAATACCCAGAAACTGCCATGTTTTCACCATTAATTTAACCGGTTCTTCATAACTCTATTCTGATGGTGGTGGTGGAACTGAAAGGTGCAGAATCATATATACATGGCTAATGAGATGCCAGAAATAAAAAGTAGCATCAATTATACAACACTCTATTCTCTCTCTGTAGTGGGTCTGAATCCTGAGCAAAAGTTGTTATCCTCTGTACTAATAGATTGTAAGAGGCAGAGTTTCATTTAATTATATAATAAAAATTGATATGATTTTTTTTTATGAATATGTTTGTTGAAATTAAAAAATGTATGTATGATTAAAAATATTACAGTAACTACTACGGGTGAATTTATAAATACAAATAGATGTTAAACTAATTTTCAATTTACTCATGCTGTGAAGTGTCAACGGTGATAAATATATGGTGACAAATATAAAAGTGTTTATTTATTAACAAAATAAATAAATGTAAATAAAATTTTAAATTATCGAAAAAATAGAACTGCAAGTTTGTGTACTACCAGTAAGAAAAAATATATGTAATTTTAAGATAAAATGAAATTATATCGATAATTAATATTAGAGGAGCTAAAAGACTTTAGTGAAAAAAAACTCAGTTACAAACATATATTAATAGTTTAAAAATATATAATAAATGGATTAAAATTATATAAAATATGATTGATTTTTGTCGATTTGCTCAAATACGATGAATTAAAAAAGTACAGATTTGTTTTTTTAAGTCAACATTTCTTGTCTTTTATTTGAAAGAAAAAAAAAACAAAAAGTTTAACTATGTTATCGAAACATGAATATTTATGTGATGGAATATTCTTTACAAAATTATATATATATATATATATATATATATATATATATATATATATATATATATATATATATATTTATATATATATATATATATATAAATGGTAGTATAAAAGTGATGGAATAAAACAAATCGTAAATTTGTTTGAGAATTACTAAAATTGTGTCATTCACTTAATATAATAAAATGTATTATTTTTGAATTGCAAATTTCTTTGAAATATATAAATTAAAAGATCTTATTTGTATTTTCACCCTCAACCTATAATATCTAAGTACGGTGTTGTATATAACCCACTTATTTCAATAATATTTATAATTATTATTGATTGTTTTATCTTTTAAAATGCATTTTTTTAATGTCAAAATAAATATGAAAAAAAAAAAACAATCTGGATTTAAACCCAATTTTCAACGTACTCAATTACGGAGGAAACTATTGCCGTTAAAGGGGTTTGACCCAAAAATCAATATTTATCCACAAAAATTTATAAGAATAATTACAAATGTGGATATTTTATTATCCAGCTATTTCATATATGTAGTTTACCATGAAAATTACTGTATATAACTAACTGTTATTTTAATAGTAATGCTAAAAATAAGGGCCAATTACAGAGAAAATGTGTGTTTTACGTATCATGATTTAAGTGCTTGCGATTTAAAAATACTGAGAAATTTGATGAAACAATCTAAGAGCATTACTATATAAAGAGATAAGTGTTTATTCTAATTTTATCTTTAATTATTATTTTAAAAATTAATTACTTTTTAAATAATTTATCTTTAATTATTATTATTTTAAAATTATTTTAAATAAAAAATATTTTATATATATTTTTTATTTTTCTAATTTTACATTTAATAATTTTAAAAAGTAATTATATATATTTTATCGATCTTAACTCAAAAATTTTATGCGCCTGTAATAATAAAATCAATTTATAACTACTACTCATTTTGTGATTAAATTAAATATATAAATATAAATACTAAATCTAAACAAGTGGGTACATTTTTTTTTTTAATTCAAATAATTTTATACAAAAACTACTGGTATCATTTGAGTATATAAAATGTAGAAACTACTGCGAATAATTAAAATAGAAAAAGTAATTAATTTGGATAATTTTTATATAAGTATATAAAATAATTGGATGGTGTTCTTTTCAATGTTATCACATTTCTCTTATTTGTTTTACGTTAAATTTCTTTAACTATTCTACACGCTTTTAAAGTTTTGTCTTGGGTTGGCTATATTTTTAGCCCTAGCCAAATCCTCAAGTTTTTCTTCTAAAGGATCGAATCAAATAAATGATTGGCTAATTAAAATTAATATCAAATTATCAACTTATTAAAATCCTCAAATTCCCGCGTTTTCACTAAACTAATAAAATAACCCAAAATATATCTTATTTATTTATTTTTATATCAATTTCTCATGTTCAAATTATCACGGTATAAGTCCACAAAATAATTAACAATGACAAAATACCTAATTTTCTTTATCCAATTCATTTTTTTCCTGATTAAATTCATTAAAAAATTATTTTATTAAAAATATATTTTAATAGATTTGGATTTCAATATAATCTAAATTTTATATATTTTATGGATTGGATATCTATTATCTAAATTAAGATTTTTAAATATGGATAATCCAAATTTTCAATTTAAAATTTTAATTGAGTTAGGCTAAAAGTTTAGATGGATTAGGCTAAATTTAGACTCAGACGATCATTGCTCGATGACCTGTACAAATCAGGTAGGTCTGACGATCCTGAAGTATCGGGTGAGCCCGACGACCAAAACGGGTTGGGCAAGCCCGACGACTCAAATGAGTCATCGGGTCTGACAACTTTGAATGGATTGGGTAGGCCCAAAGACACGAGCAGGCTAGGCGACCTCAACGAACGAAACGAGTTGGTTGGTCCGACAACCCGAAAAAGTCGAGCGGGCCCGATGACCCGAATGGACTAGGCTAACCCGATGACTTGGACAGGTCTTGCTCAACAATCTGTACAGACTGCGTAGGCCCGACGACCTAGACAGACCGAGTCAGCCCAACAACCAGGACAAACTGAGTCGGTTTGACAACTCGGACGAGTCGTGCTAGACGACCTGTACGGATCAGGTAGGCTTGATGATCTTAACGGACCAAGCGGGCCAACTCGACGATCTAGACGAGTCGACTTGTCGACCTAGGCGGGACTTTTTTGTCTTGTGGGCTTTTTGGCCCTAGCTTCGTGAGTTTGGCCAAATTAACAACTCTAACCAAATTGTATCGTAATGACCTTAAGGACACGAGTTTTAGAAATTTAAATTTAAATTTCTTTTATGAAAAATGGATTATGAATTTTGAACTTGATTTAAATATTTAGACTAATTTAAATTTTGATCCAAATATTTAGATTTAGATTTAAAAAATAATCCAAACTAATTTTGCTGAAAAAATAGATTTAGATTGAAAATTTGATTCAATTATTTAGATATAAAAAAAATGTGAATTGAATTAAAAACTGAATCGATCACCATTCTCGAGAGTACATTTCCAATCATTTGAGTATCATGCTTCATTTGTTTTTTGATTTTTACTAAGGATCATGTGATTCTACGCTCAACAAAAGAAAATAATTCAAAAACAATAAAAAAGTTAGGTTTACTTGTAAAGAAGATAAACTTTTCGTCTAATAATAATTACAGATTCAAAACGATGCAGTCGTAAAGGTAAACAAAAATAAAAATTTTAAAAATAAAATAAAGATACGTATAATGAATATTGTGATATTTCGAAGCAAGTCAACACAATTGAAAGCTGAATGGTAGAAGACGTATGAAGTAGTTGAAAAAAATTGTAAAATGTTACCAACAAGTCTATCAAAGAAAGCTCACGATCACTCTAAAACAATATTTCATAAGTTTATTAAAAAAACATCGTGCTGGAAGCGTATACATACACTTTATTCTCAAAATGAACATAAATATCTTAGGATGTAATCTTCATACACGATGTTTTAATTTAATATTTTCTTTTATTATTCCTTAATGAGATTGCATGAGATAATTATTGCATTTCAATTATTGTTCATCTTGAAATTTAGTATATTTCCATCAGGATATTAATTTTAAATATATTTCAAAGACTAAAATATACATATTTAAATTATAAATTAAATTAATTTTTAATTTCTAAATTTTGCAAAATTAATTATTAAAAACAAATTTAATCCTTTAAATTATTTAAAATTTCAAGTCTGAAATAATATCAGACGTTAAATATGTTGAAATAAATTATTTTAATCAAAGTCTAAAAATAAAAAAAAAAGGAACGTTTTTAAAATATTTTATAATTCTCTTGGTAAAAAGTTAAGAAAAAACAATTCACCTTTAAGACTACTTTTATGTTTTCTTAAACTTCGTTTTCATTTTTATAAATAAGGCTAATATTATTATCTTAGCTATTTAAAGTAAAAAAGAAAACCACATCAAATTATTTTGTTACTATATAATAAAAAAGTATGAATCATAAGAATTTGACATATGGAAGGTTGAAAATGGTGACAGAGAAATATAGTATAGAATTTTGTAGCGATCCATGTCATGTGTGATGTCTGACACATCTGTCCATTGACTCACCAACAAGCAGTTTCCACCTTCTATTCCAACTCATTCACACGTGTCCTCCTTCCAACATCACACAATCACACTGTGTTTGCCACCCAAGCCCCCATGCTCAATATAATCAAATTCACCTAATTCACTTTAACTGTTCAAGTAAAAAGTTAATACCTAGCAATAAATAAATAAAAATTTAACCCTTTTTACTAAATTTAGAATAATATATTTGTCAAATTAAACTACCTTCGATAAAACCCTTTTATATGATTCAATATTTTGTTTCCTTTTGAAATTAATGCATTATCACCTAATTTTTATTGAATTTTCTTAACTCATTACTTAATTACTTAGCAAGAAAGTCTTACAAGGAAATCCAATGAAACAATTAAAATTATTTATTAAATTTTATTTACCGTCTATATAGTTATAATAAATATAATAAATGGTTAAATATGTTTTAGATTTTTTAATTTTTAATAACATTAAAATTAATTATTTTTTAAAATTTTATACTAATTTAGTCATTTAAATGTGAAAATTTAATTTTTTTAATTAATTTTTTTAAATTTTTTTAATATTTTAGAAATGTTTCATAATAATATTTGAATTTTTTATCTAAATATAATTTTATTTTAATTTTAGCTGAAAAAATGTATTTAAAATGTTAAATAATTTTCACAAAATTTAATTAAAAAAAGTAAATCTACTTATTTTAAAATATAAAGAATTAAATTGATTTAAAATTTTAAAAAATAAACTAATTTTTATTTTTATTAAAAAATAAATATAAAAATATATTTAATTCTGAAATAAATCTTTAATACTTTTACAGTGTGGTAAAATTTTAATTTAAATTTAAAAAACGTAGAAAAATAAGTGGGGTTTGCGAGGCTGTGCGGGGACAACATGAAACAGAGGTTGCGTAGCCAGCTGAGAACCACCTAGATTTTGGTTTCTCTAGATAACTCTTTTAAGTCACCCACGCCACGCGTCACTTTCATCAACGTGTTACCATGTGCTCTCCAATTTTTTTACTCTGTACAAGCCTGATTCGTAAACAGAAAATAAAAAGTAAAATTAGAATTCACTTTATTAAAAAGTGAAAAGTAATATTAAATATTTTTGCCCTAGACATATCAACACATGATTTAATGAAAACTAAAAGTCATTTCGTGAGTTTCAATTACAATCCAAATACGTATTAATTGTTAAACTTTCAGGATTTGTAATTTTTTTTTTTAAGTAATTGTGTTGAAGATTAGATAAAAAAGAAAGATAGAGGTGTGTTTGAGTAATAAGGTATACTTTCAAATCTGTAAATTTTATCCTTTTGGAATAATTTTATTTTTAAAGTTATCGTTATTAACTAATTCTAATAAAAAAAATTACAAACTATTACCTTTTAAATTTACATCACTATTGTATTTATGTTACATATTCATTAAGCATCTTGAATTTAAAGTAGGAGGACTTTACCCATTCCCCTCTTTGCCTAAGCTTGGCGTTGGAAGATCGTGTATTGATTGTCTTAGCCTTTTGGGCCAAATTTTTAAATCAAACCCATATTGATAAAGGCTGCGGCCTATATCCAGTAAAAGACACAGAAACTTTAGCCTGGGAAATTGTTAAATACTCCTCTTAATAAGAATGCATTTTTATCTTCTTTGTATCATAATTAATTCAATTAATATTAAAACGTTACTTTCTAACTTAATGAATTGGTTTAATTACTTTTAAGTTAATGTGTACTGAATTCTTTATATGATACCGTTTAAAAAGCGTATCTTATTGCTCAAATATACTACAAATTAAAATCTTGTAATTTTAAAATTTTTATTCAAAATATTAAAAGTTAATATTTAGAATTAGAAAATTAAAATTAAGATATTAAAAATATTTTATATTTGTTACAATTTATATATATATATATATATATATATATATATATTATATA
>Ga0209589_1002198_pt1 | contig 33489 bp, 34 predicted proteins | sample CowpeawhiteBW_FD_187525 | JGI IMG/M metagenome (GOLD analysis project Ga0209589, IMG submission 187525) | Root nodule microbial communities of legume samples collected from California USA - Cow pea white BW (SPAdes) (version 2) | ecosystem: Host-associated > Plants > Roots > Nodule | place: USA...
AAGTAATTGTAATAATAGTAATAAAAATAAAGATAATAATAATAATAACTAGTAATAATAATATATAAATAATAATAAAAATAAAAATAATAATAATAATAACTAGTAATAACAATATATAAATAATAATAATAATAATAAAAATAAAAATAGTTATAATAATAATAGTAATAATTATAATAATAAATAATAATTAAAATAATAATAATAATAATAGTAATAATAATAAAATTAATAATAATAATAATATGATAATAGTAATACATAATAATAAAAAAAATTATAATAATTGTGCCGCATTTAGGAGAAAAACTCTAAACATCTCGGCAAGTCATAAAAAAGGAAGAAGAATCATAATAATCATAGTAGTGATAGAGTCACATAGAATACTCAATACAATTGAAACGACAAGCATACCTATACCCTCTCTAAAATCACATACAACAAACATCAAGAGGTTAAACGATAAAAGAATTTTGGTTCAGGAGAAGGCTTTCATGCATCAATATATAATGCAATTACATACAATATCATTAAAAAAGGAAATGGTAGCTCCCCTAACTTGGTTTCCTTAGCTTATTTTTGGACTTGTTGTGAGTTCCCTCTTGATCACCAACGATCTTCCTTTGACTCTATCTCAATGCAGCTCCTTGGTTCCCTCAATCCTCACCTTACACTCTCAATTTTTGTATACCTATGGCTATGCAACAATAATAGTCCCTAAACCACTCTTTCTTTCTCTTAATTGGTTACTAATTGTGGTCTTAAAGAGAGGTAAATGGTATAAAACGAAAATACCATTAAACTTTAGTTTAATTGTCATTCATTGGCAATTCTATGATGGTTTTCCAGCCCCCTTGGCTGTTAGGGTTTCCTTGCCCTTTCACCTTCATGCCAAAACTAAAATTGACAAAAAGAAAGCTTAATTTGGTTCTACCAAGGTTCAAACCCTTAACCATGCCAATGTTCAATTCAATAAACAACCATCTAACCAATTCATGTTTCATGATGACTAATATAATTCTATTATTATATTATCACTCAACATGATCAAACATATTGTCAAAATAATAATAAATTAAATAACATACAAAAGGGCATACTTAGAACTTGAACACAAGTCCTCTCACATAAACAAAGTACTCTTAACCACTTGAGCTAATACATTTCCACATCACATCAATCAATACTAAATGCCATAAAGGCTCTCATTACCCGCATTTATTAATTAATTAATTATTTAATTAATTAAATTTCATGGGTTTTACACCCCATATCATTGGTCCAACTATGTTGGATTGGGACGAGATGTGTGATACCTTATTAGGTATAATACCTGTTAAGGGAGAATCGATTGTCAATTCTATGATCAAACTAAAATGGTTAAGGGATAATTTGTTGCCTATAGATGAAAATTCCAGTATTGAGGTCATTCATGCACATGCTAGAGCTTATATATTAGGACTTATCATAGGGGTTTTAATGCCCGATGAGACTGGAAATAAAGTACATTTAATGTACTTGAACTATTTGACTAATCTTCGAAGAACCAAGAGATATAGTTGGAGTTCAGCGTGTTTAGTTGTCTTGTATAGGGAGATGTGCAGAGAAATAGATGGACGTGCGAGAACTGTGAGTGGATGTGCTTTGTTGTTACAATCATGGGCATGGTTTCAGATGCCCTTTATTGCACCCATTTCAAGAGTTTCACCAACTTTTCCGCTAGTTTGCCAATGGAGCGGTGGTCGAGTACTGAACTACAAAAATGTCCCCCACAATGATTTAGTCGGATACCGAGCAAGGATAGATCATATGCAACAAAATCAGGTATCATTTACCATTTCTATATTGATAAATGGTTCTAAATGAATGACTAACATTTTCAATTTTTGTTGTACTTTATTTGGGTTCCTTTTGAGAGTTTGGGCTCTATTATTGATGTTTAAGCATATCGGGACCAAGCAATATGGCCGTCATGCACAACTTTAATTTGTTTTGCCATTGTGGAGTGGCACCAGTCAGACAGGTGAAGTTACAATTTTGGCTATCACAAGAGATCCCTGAAGAACCTAGCAACCTTGATCATCTACATAAATTAGACATGAGGGGTAGATAAGATGAGAACTGGGTTACTAGACATGTGCAATGGATAGAGGTTTGGAATAACCGGTGTGACCTAACGTTGAATGGATTACCGATTCTTGGGCCACTTCAACACACAATGGAGTACATGTCATGGTACATTTCAAGCTCATTTTTGTGTTTGTTAGTTTCACAAATGTTAAATGATCCTGGAATGCATCATGCATCGACATTAGCTAATGTCCCTCCACCACGACAAACTAGGCATGACTTCAACACTCCACCTCCACCACCAGGTATGGAGGAACAAGGAATTCAATTTCTTCAAACTCAGAACTAGGCATACAAGTATGTTTGCAACTTATGATGAAACACCACCTTCTACACAACCGTGGTTGTGTACACATTCTCAAAGTCCAAATTTCTTAGAAGACTCAGTTTACTACGTTCACAATCCATATGCAAAAGCATCATCATCTGCTACACATGATGATCATCAACTTGAGGAGGAACATGAACCACAACCTTCACACGTAGAAGAATCTAGACCTGAAGTGAGTAGGAGGAACCCCACCAGAAACAGGCATCAACCACGGTGTGGAACTGGACACCACTACGGGGATTAAAAGGACAAAGATGTAGTTTAATATTTCATTACATATGAAATAGGTCGTGTTTATGTGTTTGTAAGAGTTTACCGTGTTTAACACAATTTCGAAGATCAACAATGGAAAAACTTAATAATTCCAAATGCTTGATTGCTAAATAGCGAACAACAATTTCTTTAGATAAACTCAACAAGTTCAATGATCTTAAAGACCAATGTTACAACATATAAAAAAAACTAAATAGGTACAAAGTTGTCACACTTCTCAACTTTCATGAAGTTAACATAAAAAGATATTGTCACCGTAGGGACCATCATTGAGTGCCATTGAATGGCATGTTGAAGATCTTCGTCATTCCTTACGAAAAGGAACTCATCAATGCCTTCCGCAAAAAATCCAGGAGGGACATGGTACCACAAATGGCTTAGTGGGGGCTTAGATGGTCCCATGAAATGAATTCTTATGATGATGCGCATATGGTTAAGAGTAGCCCCATTTGGAAGTCTACATAGGGAGAACCTTCCATCTTCAAAATCAATAGCAGCATTAAAGGAATTATATGCATTCAACTCCTCAAATAAAACCATTTTTACTTATTATACTAGAGCACTCCACACCTTTCAAACTAAGGAACCACAACCTTAAATAGAACTGACTATCTTTACCTGGATAGCATGCCAAGAAAGATATTTAATCTCACCACTGTAAAAGCTGGCGCATCTTTGAAATAAAGGGCCTTCCTTAGTTGCACCTTCTAATTATGACAAGACTTATCAACTTTATTGGGAGGTGCCAAAGCTGAATTATTATATTACTCTTCTAAAAGGTAATAGATACTTCAATTGGGATAATATGCCAATTCAGAAATTTACTTTGACCACTGTAAAAGTAGACACATATTTCAAATAATTAGCCTCACTTGCACTTCTAATTATGACAAGACTTGTCAACTTTATTGGGAGGTTCCAAAGCTGATTTATTATATCACTGTTGTAAAAGGTGAAAGATAATCCAATTGGGATAACATGTCCATTCAGAAATTTACTTTGACCACTGTAAAAGCTTACGCATATTTCAAATAATTTGCCTCACTTGCACCTTCTAATTATGACAAGACTTGTCAACTTTATTGGGAGGTGCCAAAGCTGATTTATTATATGACTCTTGTAAAAGGTGAAAGATACTCCAATTGAGATAACATGCCTATTCAAAAATTTACTTTGACCACTGTAAAAGCTGACACATATTTCAAATAAATGGCCTAACTTGGACCTTCTACTTATGACAACACTTGTCAACTTTATTGGGAGGGGCTAAAGCTAATTTATTATATCACTATTGTAAAAGGTGACAGATACTTCAATTGGGATAACGTGCCAATTAAGAAAATTAATTTGACCATTGTAAAAGCTTATGCATATTTGAAATAAATGGCCTCACTTGCACTTTCTAATTATGACAACACTTGTCAACTTTATTGGAAGGTGCCAAGACTGATATTTAATTCAGAAATTTACTCTCACCCTGCAATTGGACAAGACTTGTCAACGCTATTGGGATAATGTGCGAATAAAGATACATAATTTTACCACTTCATAAAGATACATAATTCAGAAATTTACTCTCACCCTACAATTTGGCCGTACATATTAGACCGAAATATTCATCATTATTCCCCATTAATCTACTTTATACTCACCACGTATGGAATGATTCATGCATAGTACATTATGTACATAAAAAATTTAGCCAGGATGACAACATTCACTACTGGGTTATGTGGATAGCGGACCTTTTTGAAATTGTGCTAATATTGATATTGTTCGTAAGTGGGGAGTACATAGGTAGTAAGTGGGGAGTTGTGATGACTATTTTGGTCTTCATAACCAAGTTTTTATATAAAAATCAATTTCATTGTAAACATAATATCCTCACACTAACCTTAACATAGTACAAATTCATTTCCATGACCATGACATCAAATACTAGTAATGTGGCCACGAGGGTTTTTTAGAATTTTCGAGTCACACTATGTTCGAAATTGAGGAGTGGAGAACAATTAAGTGGGAAGTTATATTGGATATTTTGGTCATCAGTACCAGTTTTTGTTTCATATTTTGAGTTATTGAAACTGATAATAAAAAAATTTACAATAACTCCCCATTTAATCCAACACCATCAAAATAAGTTACTATTCAATTTATTCGTCATGGAAATAATTTACTTTTGTTATTCATAACTCAAGATCAAAATGTCCACCATAACTCCCCACTTAATCCATCATTAGTCTCTACCTACCTCATTCATTAGTTATGAGACCTTTTTCCATTATCCCCATCCAATTAACATTTAGTAGTCCTGGAAATATTATTGTGCTATCATATGATTACAATGAACATTCTTCTCTTGACTCTCAAGTTTTATATTTTTCATTTTTATACTTTCCATTGAATTACTCCAACTAATGTTCAAAATAATAAGAATAACTCACAACTTAATCCAACAAGACTCGCCACATACCTCATACATACTTTAAGGGACATCTTTTCATTACCACCATCCAAAAAAGCTGCTTTTCAATTTCGTGGTGATGAAAATATTTTTTTTCTATAATATAATGACAACGAACATTTTGTCTTAACACTCAAGTTTCATATTTTACATTAATAAAACTGTGAGCGATGTTCACAATATTAAGAAAAACTTCCCACTTATTCCAGCATTACTCCCCACACACAGAACCCACAATGAAATGAAAGTCCACGAAGGAAAGATTCCAAACATATCACTCAAAAAATTTGATTCTCCCAACCTTGCAATAACTCCTATTAAAAAAAATTAATACTACACAAATTATAAAAAAAAATTAAATTAAATTGACGTTTATATTTTCAAATTGCACAAAAAAAAATTACTACACAATACAAAATATATTTTTAAATCAACAAATTAAAAAAGAAATTTTTTCTTTCTTTCAAATAATACCTAAAATAACTAAAAACACAATACTAAATCTATTTAAAAAAAATATATTTAACCTTTAATACATTTTTAATAAAAAGAAAACAAAAAAATATTAATTCTAATTTATTTAAAAAAACGAAAAAAAAAATCAAAAACCAAGTTCAGAATTTGGGTCCTTGAAGACAGAATTCTGACTTGAAATTGAAAAAAAAAAATTAAAGGTTGGAATTCGGCTCCCGGAGGACCGAATTCCCAATTAAAATAGAAATAGTGCTATGCTTATAAATTTAAGGTACAATGTGCTATGCATGTAATAAAACGAGCAAACCATGCTTTTTTGAAATAAAAAATCGGAAAAGAAACCTATTAAACAAATTCCTCCGAGATTTTCTCTATGTAGTTGATAAAATAAACAATCAATAAATTCATTTGAACTATGAAATATGTCAATTAGATTTATAATATTATTCCAATCATTAAGAAAAATTATAGTTTTCATTGATTTTAGAGATCTAAATCCAATTACTTCTAAAGGTGAATACGTTAATCAATTCAATAACAAATAATGAAATGTTAAACCTCTTATATGGATGTATTGTTTATAATAATCATATTTATGTAGGTGAAAATGACATCTCAAACCTGAATTTTCAAGGCTCAAGGGCACTAGGAACTTACAAATGGATATAAATGTCCTTTGGTTTACAAAATTCAGATCCAACTGGTGAAAGAGTAATGAATTTATTTTTTCTGGATTTAGTTAATATATTTACGTAAGTTTATGTCCTTGATACAATAAGAATATATAGTCCATGAAAGATCATCAATAAGAATATATATATTTCGGGTGTAGTGATCAAATGTCCTCTTCAATAATTTGTCAGTTTATTATACATTGTATTTTTTTTTTCTAGCAAAGGTTTTTTTCGCCCAAATTAGTCGGTTGTACTTGTTAAAGATATTCCGACAGTCAAGTTAGTTCAGTATTGAACAGTCAAGTAGATTAAAATAGTTTTAAATGTGTTTTTAATGTATCAACAACCATACCTTTGATCTCTATTTATAGTATTCTTTCATGGGCTTGGATTAGGGACAACCTAATAATGACTCAATTCCTCCTAATCATGTTTATTGTCTTACTTAATATAATTACTTACTTAATTGGTTAACTTGGTTTAGGCTGATCTCATTGTTCGGTTACCATGGTAATGGTTTTAATGGTCATGTTTGATCCCTTCAGAAAGTGCAGTTCCAACGGTGGAGGTCTTCATCGATCATGTTCTGATCCACTAAACCGTGCAGTTACTATGGGGTTGGTTTAAATGGAACATGTTTAATCACCCTAGAACTTGTGGTTACCATGATAGTTATTTTCATGGATTATGGATTAAATCAACTTAACTGTGTGGTTACCATGTTGGTGATCCACTCCACTCCTCGGTTAACCTCTAACGTGATCGTTCCAATTTTTCTACCTTATTGGTACATATCGTACACAGAGCCACCCAAGCCCAAGTGACTATAGGGTTGTAGATATATGAATAAGTTGGTAGTATCGCTTGGTAAGTTTCCTTGGCCAGACGCTTTTGCTCGATTGTTTTTTCAAAAAGTTATTGTTGGTTTAGAGGGAAATGACGTTTCGTGTTACGAGTTTGTCAATTCTGACATGAGATACAAAGCGTCATGGTTGGGCTTCCTTGCCTATAAATAGGATGGCCCTTGTATGTCATTTTCACATCTTCTATTACTAGATTTGGGCGGTAACTGATTGATGAAGCTCCTTGCATGGTTTTTGGAGACGATAAGCTCTTTTATGCAACGAAAATGGAATGGAAGCAAGGTTGGAGGCCATTGAGCTATGGTATAGTGTGGTGGAGATGAAGTTATAGGAAGGAGAAACTATCCTAGAGAAAGGAGGGTAGAGGAGATCTAAGGAGATTCCTAGCTTGCATGACTCTCAATAAGGCAAATGTGTGGAGTACTCTCAACGTCAAGGCATTTGGTGTGTGTGTGTAGTTCAAGTGTGGTTGAGTTGGTATATGTTCATTGTGATGTTAATGTTGTGTTAAGTTCAGTACCTGTTTCCATTCCTGTGTGTTTCTATGTAGTGTAGTGAATAGTGTCGCGGCGCGCATGAATAGTGTCATTTGTAGTAGTGAATAGTACATGAATAGTGTTCGGATCTGGCATTTAACTTTTGGATTTTTGTTCTGGTAGCTACAGTGCTTGTTTTTACTTGAAATTTTCCCCCCCACTTCTAAGACATTGAACTTGATGGGAAAAATAGCTGGAGCAGTTGGTATGGTCTGAGTTGAGAGTTTCAAAAAAATTTTGGACTGATTTTTAGTCAAACTTCAGAGGACCATAACTTTTGCTCTGGTTATCAGAATCACTATTATTTTATATGCTTTGCCGGTTTGCAAACTCAGATTCTCCAGAAAATGCCATTTTCTACATTTTAGCAATGTTTTTTTTTTCTTCATTTTTTCCACTTTTGAAAAATTGTTAAAAATACTTGTGCTTTGAGTTTTGATATCATTTTTTTTTGTGCTTCTGTTTGACCACTCAAAGGAATATCCTACCAATTTTCAAGTCATTTGGAGTTCGTTTGAGTATACTTGCAGTTATACCCTATGTTATGCCAATATCACTAGAATTAATGTTTTTTGGTGCATGACTAGGGGAAACCCAAGTGAATTACAACCATTTGACCCTGAGATTGATAGGACATTCCACAGAGGACGTAGGCATCTTAGGAATCCATCTTTGCATGCTGAATATTCAGTGACTTTTCCTGACTCTTCTGATTCTCATCACATTCCTGACACTCCTCATTCTTTGCATTCTGAGCATACTGTTTATTCTGAGCATTTTGATTTTCATACTGATAACATGGCTCAACCTCCTCCACCTCATGAGAGAACCATGAGTGAGCTCACTGCACCAGATTTCACTTATGATAGTTTATGCATTCAATACCCTGAGGAGGAAGTTCCATATGTGCTAAAAACTGGTTTAATACACTTGTTGCCAAAGTTTCATGGTCTTGCAGGTGAGGACTCGTGCAAACACTTGAAGTAGTTTCATGTCGTCTGTTCCACCATGAAGCCTACAGATGTACAGGAGGACCATGTATACTTGAAGGCTTTCCCTCATTCTTTGGAGGGTAATGCGAAAGACTAGTTGTACTACCTTGCACCCAGGTCCATCACGAGCTGGGATGACCTGAAGAGATTGTTCCTTGCCAAGTTCTTCCCTGCTTCAAGGACAACACCCATAAGGAAGGAAATTTCTAGCATCAAGCAGCAATCTGGGAGACCCTCTATGAGTACTGGGAGAGGTTCAAGAATCTCTTTTCAAGCTGCCCACACCATCAGATCTCTGAACATCTCCTTCTGCAGTATTTTTATGAAGGTGCCATTTGTAACATAACCCCAGCTGTATCCAGGTAACTAATAGACAACATGGCTTCAAATTCTCAACAATTTGGCACAAGGCGTGATGCCATAGTTGTTAGAGGTGTTCATGATGTAGGGGCAGCCGAGTACACGAAGAAGTTGGAAAGTAAGATTGATGCTCTTACGTCACTAGTCAATCAACTTGCTTCCAATAAGAGAGCTCCAGTTGCAAGAGTTTCTGGCCTTTGTACATCTGTTGATCATTTTATAGACTCTTGCCCAGCATTGCAACAACAGGCTGCTGCTTCTTCTTCTACACCAGTGGATACCCCTCAGGCCTATGCAACAAATATTTTCAAGAACAATAGGCCCCAACATCAACAACAAAACCATGATTTCTCAACAAACAGATATAACCCAAGATGGAGGAATCACCCTAATTTGAGATGAGGAAACCAGGGTAACCAGCAGCAGCCCCAACAATTTCAAAATGTGCAACCACCTCCACAACAAAGAGTTGCACCTGCACCACAAGTTGCTCCTGTTCCACCTGTACCCACACCAGCTCCTGCTGCAGCACCTGCACCTTCTTCTTCTACTTCATTGGAGGAGTTAGTTAGGATGATGACCCTTCAAAATATGCAATTCCAGCAGGAGACTAGGGCCTCAATCTAGAGTTTGACAAATCAAATGGGGCAGATGGCCACTCAGCTAAACCAGACACAGGCTCAAAATTCTGACAAGCTTCCATCACAGACGGTGGAAAATCTGAGGAATGTGAGTGCCATTACATTGAGATCTAGGAAGAACATTGAAGTTCCCACTCCCGAGCCTACACCTCCAAAGGAAGTCGACCTTGCCACACTTCAGAGAAAGCATGATGCTCGTTGGATGCCATTCAGGAAAGTGGAAGTGAACATACCTCTGTTGGATGCCATTAAATAGATTCCCAGATATGCAAAGTTTTTGAAGGAGCTATGCACGCACAAGAGGAGGCTAAAGGGGAACGAAAATATTAGCATGGGGAGAAATGTGTCAGCATTGATAGGTAAATTTGTTCCTCAGATTCTTGAGAAGTGCAAGGACCCAGGTACATTTTGTGTACCTTGCATCATAGGTAACAATAAATTTGAAAATGCTATGCTTGATCTTGGTGCTTCAATAAATGTAATGCCTCTATCTATTTTTAAATTTCTTTCTCTTGGACCCTTGCAACCTACGGGTGTGGTAATTCAGTTGGCAAATAGAAGTGTTGCCCACTTCGCAGGTTTGGTTGATAATGTTTTGGTTTGTGTTGGTGAATTGATCTTTCCTGCTGATTTTTACATTATTGATATGCAAGAGGGATTTTCACATGGTTCTGCACCAATCATTTTAGGCAGACCATTTTTGAAAACTGCACGAACCAAAATTGATGTCCATGCAGGTACTTTGTCGATGGAGTTTGATGATATTGTTGTGCGATTTAACATTTTAGATGCCATGAAACATCCTTCTAAGGATCACTCTATTTTTCATGTTGATATTATTGATGATGCTATTGATGGAATTATTTCTGATTTCCACTCTTTGCATGCATTAAAACATTCATGTGTCTGAGTTATTTGAATTTGCATGCATTGATGTTCTTGATTTTGATTTTGATTATGATGATGCTGAATATGATGTGGATAATGTTGAATCTACTGAGTTTGACTCTCTAGATGTTGTACCTATTGACTTTGATGTTATACAATCAGGTTGCACTAACCATGTTGCAGGAAGTACATATGCATCTGATTGTTATGCTCAGGTACAGGCTGTGGAACCCATTTCTCCTTCCCCTTTGGTTCCTGATATTTAGCCAGCATCTAGTACTCTATAGTTGAAACCCTTGCCAGACAACCTCAAGTATGTCTACTTAAAGGAGGAGGACAAACTGCCTGTCATCATTTCCACCTCCCTCATTGCTGAACAAGAGTAGAGGTTGTTGCATGTTCTCAAAAAGCATAAGAAGGAAATTGGATGGACATTGGTTGACATCCCTAGTATTAGCCCATCAACATTCATGCACAGGATATTGTTGGAAGATGGAGCAAAGCCAGTGAGACAGCCACAGAGGCGACTCAACCCTGTCATCTTGGATGTTGTAAAGAAGGAGGTGACCAAGCTTCTACAAGCTGGGATCATCTACCCCATTTCAGACAGTCAGTGGGTCAGCCCCATCCATGTTGTTCCAAAGAAGACATGCCTCACTGTAGTCAAGAATGAAAATAAGGAGCTGATTCCAACAAGAGTGCAAAACAGTTGGAGAGTTTGCATTGACTATAGAAGGCTAAATCAAGAAACTAGGAAAGACCATTTCCCTCTGCCTTTTATTGATCAGATGCTTGAGCGCTTGGCAGGTAAGTCCCACTATTGCTTCCTTGATGGTTTTTCTGGTTATTTTCAAATTCACATTGCACTTGAGGACCAAGAGAAAACCACATTCACCTGCCCCTTTGGCACTTTTGCCTATAGGAGCATGCCGTTTGGCCTATGCAATGCCCCTAGCACATTCTAGTGGTGAATGCTTAGCATTTTCAGTGATTTTCTTGAAAAATGCATAGAGGTGTTTATGGACGACTTTACTATGTGTGTCACCTTGGCACACAAAGGACAGCTCGTAAGGTGCTAGATTGCGGATTTTATTGGCCCACCATCTTCAAAGATGCGTAGAGGATTTGTAGCACATGTGAGGAATGCCAACGAGCAGGAGGAGCCATTTCTTGGAGACAACAGATGCCTTAACAACCCATGCTATTTTGTGAGGTGTTTGATGTTTGGGGTGTAGATTTCATGGGCCCTTTCCCTATCTCTTTTGGTTTCACTTACATCTTGCTTGTTATTGATTATGTTTCAAAATGGGTGGAAGCCAAAGCCACTAGAACTAATGATGCTCAAGTTGTTATGGACTTTGTTAGGTCTCACATATTTTGCAGGTTTGGAGTTCCTCGAGCTACTGTTAGTGACCAGGGCACCCATTTTTGCAACAGATCCATGGGGGTTTTGCTTCAAAAGTACGGGGTTGTGCACAAACTTTCTACACCATATCACCCCCAAACTAATGGGCAAGCCGAGATCTCAAACAGAGTAATCAAGAGGATCTTGGAGAAGATTGTGCAGCCCAACAGGAAGGATTGGAGCAATAGACTTGAGGACACTCTATGGGCTCATAGGACTGCTTACAAGGCACCTATAGGGATGTCTCCTTATCGGGTTGTCTTTGGTAAGCCATGCCACCTTCCAGTGGAGATAGAGCACCGAGCCTACTAGGATGTCAAGTCATGTAACTTCTCTCTTAATCAAGCTGGAAAGAAAAGGAAGCTGCAGTTGAACGAGTTAGACGAGATCTGTCTGGAGGCATATCAGAACTCTATGTTCTACAAGGAGAAGACCAAGAGATTCCATGATAGCTCCATGTTGTTGGTCAGCAATTTTTACTGTATAACTCCAGACTTAGACTCATGGGGGTAAGTTGCGATCAAAGTGGATTGGTCCTTTTGTTGTCACTAATATTTATCCTTATGGTGCAGTTGAAATCAAAAGTTAGTCCACCAATAAGAGCTTCAAAGTGAATGGGCATCGTCTGAAGCCATTCCTCAACAATCTTTCCTTGGTGGATACTGTTGTGGAGGAGACTTCCCTGCTTGTCCAGGTCTGTCTGTCTGTTGTTGTTTCCTTTTGTTTGTTTCCTTTTTGTTAATTTGTATTAATTAGTGTTATGTTGTTGTTTTCTGTTTGGGACACTCACTTCACTTTTGGAGGATGAATTGTTGGTCATTCTATGGACTGATATCCTTGCTTTCTCTTTGCATGTCAGGTTGCTTTTCTGTGTGACCCTGTGTGAGAATTTGAGCCACTCTCTGTTCTTTGATTGTGTGATATATGCCTCTTGAATTCTTGCACAGTGGACTTGGCTTGACTCTTTCTGATGCTTTTATGATACACATGCGTGTTGGGATATGATTTAGGCAATTTTGTTTTGTGAGCCTATAGCCAGATGAGCCTACCTTGAACTGTTTCTATTGATACCCCTTTTTGAGCCTACATACCATTGCATTGTTCTACAGCTCATTACAAGCCCTTAGCCTAAAAAACCATGATTATTCCTACCTTAGGAAATTTTGGAGCTTTGAAATTGTTTTGGGAATGGGTGCTCAACTAAGTGTGGTCGCACACAACAAGTGTGGTTGTGCGCACATTTATTATTAGTTCTTGGGATTGCTCATTTGTATACCCAGGTGGGATTTCAAAATTGTTGTTTCTCTCTGCATGTTCTTTGTATAGAAAAACAAAAAGAAAAAGAAAGAGAGAAAACAAAAAGAAAAGCAAAGAAAAGAAATAAAAGGAGTTTGGATTTGAGCATTGTGTGAGAACCGAAGTTGGAAGTGCTGGTGTTTGGGATTACTTTCATGATTGGTTGAGACTTATTCCCTATTGCTCCTCTATTTCTTTGGTTGCTTAGCTACTTATCCATATGTTCCGCACATTGTCCTCAGCCCCATTACAACCTTGAAAAATCCTTCTGATCTTGACCTGCATGTGTTTCTGGTTTGGTTGTTGGTTCTAGAGGCTTGCCAAGTCTGTTTGATGTTTGTTTTTTAGGGGTGCTTTGAGAGTAAACAGTAGCCTTGAGATTTGAGTGATACAATGCATATTTCGTGAGGTTATGTTGCTTTCAATTCTCTCTTTGAGCTAAACTGAACTGAGTACTTGACATGTTTTGAATTGCTTGGATGATGTTCATGGATACCTTGCAGCTTTGAATCCTTCTGTGTTGGATGTGTTTCCATTTGTCTATGTCAAGTCTGTTTGTCTTGTGTCTTTTTGTCTCTCTTGTTATGTTTGTGATGTCCTTGCTTTACTTTAGTCTTTAATTTTGCTCAAGAGTGCATAAGGGTAAGTATGGTCGATTTTGATGAGTCATTATTTTCTTCCATTCCACTAGCCTTTGTGTACCCATTAGACAGTTGATTAGTGCTTAATTGTTCATCTTTAGAGTGTTTTTCATCTGTTGGGCTTTATTGGGCCACTGTTCCGAATTTGGACTAATTTCACATTATTTGGCCTAATTTTTGTTTTTAATTATTTTTAGGTATTTGGGTGAAGAAATTTTAGAGCTTAGACATCAATATTCAGTTGAAGAGAGTCGCCACATCATTTCCAGATCATTTCCATGTCATTTCCACGTCAGCAGAGTGAATAGGCCAACATTTGAGGCTTAGAGTGGCATTTTTGTAATTATGCAGCTCATAATGGCAATTTTGTAAATAATGAGTGGCATAATGAAGTGACCACGAAAATAGGTCTGCATGAAGGTGACCCTTCTTCCACACTCTCTCAAACCTCCATTTTTGTTGTTTTTAAGCTTTTGAAGGTGACCCATGGTGGCACAAGCTAATTTTTCACGTTTTCCATTTGTTTTTCACGTTTTCTGAGTCTTGGACAGCACATTGAACTTGTATTAACGTTTTCTACCGTTTGGGTAACATTTATATTGAAGTATTCTCATTTTTTGTTACTATTTTCGTTGTGGCCCATTTCTTTCCTTGATCATTTTCGATTCCTGCACCAATTTAGGTTTTCTGCATCAATTTGCACTCATTTGGATGGTTGAATCAAAATTTATGTTTAAGCCTTATTCGGATTCCATGAGGAACTAAGTTTATGTGTTGATTCTTTGCAGATAATGGATTGAAACCTTGAGATTAGTGTTTTGTTTGGTGGAGTTATGTTAATCTCTAAATTCTGAATTTGTGTTTGGGTTTAAATGAAGAAACCATTCTATTTTTACTTAAATTGCAGAGTGGAATCATTGTGTGTTCGTGCTTAGTGAACTATAGCAGATTCATCGATGTGTGCTTTGCTTAATTGCACTTGAGTCCGTGTTAATTGGCATTTAGTAGTTAATTCGGGTTCCATGAGAGTTAATATAACCATTTTGAGTTGTAATCCGTGATTGGTGGATGTTCATTTGAAGCAAAGAATCAACGCTGTTTTTACATTGATTTTAGACGTCTGCATCCGTAAATCTGCCAAACCTCCCCCATGTGTTGTATTGTTTTGTTCATCTGGAAATTGAAGCTTTGAATGAAAATATTGGTCGTTGGGAGACAACTTGGTTCACTTTCATATACTGCATTTATTTTGTTTTAATTTGGTGGGGTACGGCCTCTATCAAAAGGCTTAAAGAATTTGTGGTCAAATTCTCTCCAAGAAGGAGAGGATGATGAAGGATTGACCCCAACCAAGGATGAAGGCACATGGTTAAGAAGACTAAGCATGTTTAGAAAGGAAGTTCACTAATCCTTTATCCCTTTCATTTGTGTTTGTTACTTTTGATTCCCTAAGTTGACTTAGTTGAATCAACTTTAGTTGACTTGTTTACCTTTGACTAGGTTTGACTTGTTGACTATAGTTGACTTGACTTAAGCCAACATGCTAATCTGTATTTATTTACTTTGTAGGTTAATTAGGAGTAAGAAAGCAATGCTAGGTGGCACATGGTGATTGGGGAGCATAAATGATGTGGATGAGAGAGTAAAGCAAAGGCATAAAGTATAAAGTAAAAGGCATAAAACAAGTGTACCTATGTACCTTTGGTCTCCTTTGTTTTTAGCACACTTTGGCCACTTTTTGGAGACATGTGAGACACATTCTTTGTCTCCTTTTGTGCTAGAACGAAATTAGCCTTGCACACACCATAGTTGGCTCTTTTGTCTCTCTTTTTTTTAACCTTATTTGACCTAGTTTCTAGAAGCCAGGGTTAGGTTTTTGTAGAGACATCCTTAGGTATCTTTTATTTGCTTAGAGGCCCCTAAACTCTTCTATATAAGGGGTGCTCCCAGACATGTAAAAGGATTGAACATTTTGAAGTAAAAACACTCTTGTGTCTCAACCATTTGTGAGAGTTTCCTCCCTAGGGAGTGAATACTTTTAAGGTTGCCATGGCTTCTAGCCTAGCCTTGTAGTGGCGTGCTTCTCACATTTTTACCATTTCTTTCCTTTTCATTTTATGTTTTCTTTTTCCTTTAATTGTTCTTGGTTTTTTATGATTTATGTGCTTTCCATTTCCTTTTTGTTTGAATCAATCCATCATTTTCTTCTCTTGAGCTTTGTGAAAGGAACTTTCACATCTAGATAGCATGCTATCTTAATGTCCAGTGGGGATTTCACTTAGTTTTCTTAATCAACTCACACCATATTCAATAATCTTAAAAGAAAACCATAGAATCCTTCATCAACTTAAAATAAATTAAGAAAAGAAACCCCTATTTGACACCTGCATTATCACCTGCTCTTGTATAACATACACGTCATGCGATCATCATATACACCACAACTCACAAAATTGAGTGAGCTAACCGCAAACAAAAGTTATTTATATATATATATAGAAGGATTTAACAGAACAAAACAGTACAAATAATATACAACATTACATCAAACCAAAATATTTCGAAGTGGTAATCGCTACCACACTCCAGTTTGTCGTCACCTACCTCCAGCCACTAGAACTCGTTCCCTAGAACGATTTGATTCGAGTCATACTATCGTCGTGGCAAGGACCTCTCTCCCTTGTTCCAAAAGGACTTTTGAGTAAAAACTTCGGCGAATCACTCACCGGTCATTATACTCAGCAACGAACCAGAACTAAGGGCCAAACATCTTTCACATCTCCACTGCCTCGTGCAGGCGAGAGAGTATAACACTCGAATCTATGTTCTACCACTACCTCGCATAGGTGAAAAGGACCCCTTTCCACTACCTCATGCGTGTGAATGGGTCATCCTGGTTTCTTAGGTACAACGTGCCTTTCATGCTCACTCCCATAGCGAAATAAAATAACCATACCACACCTAGGTTCACGTGAAACTAAGAGCTTGCACCAAGATCGTGGTTTCTCATTTATTTTTCTAAGACCAGTTCGAACAACATTCATGGATTTTCACTATGGAGCTAACACATTAAGTTTCATGCCAACAAAGTACAATATCACGTGGTGCTTAAGAATTAAATATTTAAACAAAAAAAACAACCACAAAAACCACCTTCACGTCAATCCCAAAAAGGTCAACCAAGCACACAAAAGAAAAACTTAGGAGGGGTAGGCCGTGAGAGGAAACATGCACTACCTATTAAGAAGATTATGGGCCACCCCAAGTGCAAATGAAAAGGAAAGCCAAACAAGACTACGCTTTTAAACAAAAAAGTAGGATCCACGACTAAAGGAAAAAGTTCCCTGCCTTCACGTATGTGCTGCACCACCGAAACCTTCAAAAAAGAAAAAGAACAATTATATATATATATATATATATATATATATATATATATATATATATGGGCCCAAGGCCTACTATCACATAATTAGGCATGTGAAAAGAAAAAAGAATGCAAAGTTGCCAAACGTATTCATCTTTAGAAGAAATAATAAAGGATAATGATATAGTGAAATAATGAATTTGACTACTTCTCTTACAACCATAAGTGTTAGGTAAGTGGGTATTTTTTTTAATTGAAAATCTTTTCACGTTGGCAGGGGGTAGAGAGGAAAGAAAAAGGAAAGGGTTTGAACAAAGTGGGTTTCAGAAAGGTTGGACGTCTTGAACTCCTCTCTTCCTCCAAGTCCTTTTCTTCTTCAACTCCTCTTCTTCTTCAATCTCGCGTGAAGCTCTTGAACCCTTGTTGTTGATGTTGACTACATTGTTGTTGTTGAAAGCTTTTTTGTTTCTCTTCAAACCTTTATTGTTGGATCTCACATTGTTGGAACCCGACTCACTTGTTGAAAGTTGTTTTCATCTTCAAACCTCTCTTGTTGAAAGCTTGTTAAACCTTGTTCAAGTTCCAATTCCCTATAAGTTTTGAAATCCATAAACCTAATTTTAATTCTTTTATTTGTTTCCAATTGGGTTTTTTTATTATCCTTTTTTTTGTGTAGTTTCAGTTGTTCGTTGCAAAAGAGTGGTATTGGTTGATCTGTAAGCACTCTATCGTTACGTTTTGCTTGCAATGGTTATTTGTTTGTGTTTGTTAGTGACATGGTCAGTGATGGACACCATGGCAACAGTCAATTAAAAGTCCTCACGTTTTTGACATGTTTAACTATAATTTTTTTTGCATGTGAAATACACATATTCTGGGTTTTCACTTATATGTATGTTTATTAATTGTAAGATGTAATATTGTATTTATATCAGTTTTTGTTTCCTGTTAAATGTAATCAAAACGTATTTAAAGAGTGGCACAATGAACAAATGTTGATGCAGGAAATGTTGTGAATTTCTGAGCAAGATGAAAAAGTGAAAAATACATAACGTAGGTTAACACTTATTTGTCTCTCGGTTCACACTTACGTTTTATACTGCACTTATATATTATTCTCACCTAAATAAAGGACAAATGATTTACCTATTTGATAAGTGTGATAATTACCTATTATTTACACTTGCATAAGGTTTAACAAGCTTTCAACAAGACGGGTTCGAAGATGAAGACAACTTTCAACAAGTTAGTCCGGTTTCAATAATGCGGGATCCAACAATAAAGGTTTGAAGAGAAACAAAAAAGCTTTCAACAACAACAATGTAGTCAACATCAACAACAAGGGTTTAAGAGCTTCACGCGAGATTGAAGAAGAAGAGGAGTTGAAGAAGAAAAGGACTTGAAGAAGGAGAGGATTTCAAGACGTGCAACCTTTTTGAGACCCACTTTGTTCAAACTCTTTCCTTTCTCTTTCCTCTCTGCCTCCTGCCAACATGAAAATGACTTTCAATTAAAAACAAAATACCCACTTACCTGCCACGTATGGTTGTAAGAGAAATAGTCAAATTCTTTATGTCACTATATCATTATCCAATAACAAAACACCATGTCCAACAAGGGTAGACGAGGCAATGATATGGAAATCAAGTGGCAACTCTCTCTTGACTTTAAGATAAATGTCCAAGCTCCAAAATTTGCTCTACATAATACCTAAAAACAATTACAAATAATAATTAGACCAATTAATGCCAAATTACTCAAAATTCGGAATAATGGCCCAATAAAGCCCAATTAGGGAAAACGAACTAACAAAAGACAATTAAGCACTAAACAACTATCAAATGGGTACACAAAGGTTAGTGGAATGGAGGAAAATAATGACTCATCAGTCGTCATTATTATAATAAAATAGACTTTTTAGTCTATTTATTTTGGATCTTTTAAGTTTGTTCATCAAGACTATTAATTTAAATTTTAAGTCTTGTAGATATCTTAAAAATAAAAAAAGCAGCGAATTTAAGTCTGTTGTGGCAATAACAACCTTAAATTTAATGTTTTTATTTAAAAAAATGGCACATAACCAAAACCTATAATACATAAAAAATCTCATAGCTAAATATATATTTCAAATTGTTCATTTTAAAATATAATAAACAGTTATAGAATCAAAAATAAATAAAAAATGTCTAACTTAAAATTGGTAGTCTAAAACAACAATTAACGTTGGTAGGTACTGCAAGTGTTTTTCGTGACACATTTAAAACTTTATTTAAGTTGATATTATAATACACAAATGTATTATTTCCTTACTTTGTCTTTATTCCCTAAGCCTTACTCTGTCTTTTTGTTTTTGTTGAATCCCTACTAATTAGGGTTTCTGCTGTTAGGATCAGTTAGGGTTGTTTTCTTCCTTTCTTGTTAAATACAGTGAAAAACACAAAGAAAATAAGAGAGAATTTCTTATTGTTCTTATGCATCTCTTCTTCTTCCACTCTCATCTTCATCTTTCTTCTTTCTCCATGCTTTCTTCACCCCTCGTGATATGTCTCTGATGTGAGAAGCTAGGGCTGTCATATTTGAAGAGAGAGAATAAACGCTTTTTATGTGGTGTGAGATGATATTAAGGGCTCGTTATGGTATCAAAGCCGGTTCATAGCCTGCTCTATTTCTGTCAGCCTACTCTGCTTTATTGCCCCAATGATCTCCTATCTTTAAGAAAGGTTCTTGCACCATGGAGAATGAAAACAACAACAACAACAAGGAAATTAAGTCAGAAGTTGACAACACTAGTCAACATACACAAAGATTGGATATTGATTAATCCCTTATTCTTACTAGCCCATACTACATACATCCAGGAGAGAACTCAAGATAGGTTCTTGTATCACCAGCTCTGAATGAGACTAATTACAACTCATGGAGCAGAAAAATTAGAAGAGCTCTCATGTCCAAGAATGAACTGAAATTTGGGGATGATAGCATCAAAGTTCCCACCAGAATCCAATCCCTTTATGAAGCTTGGGAAAGAGCCAATGTTAAGATTTTGTCTTGGATTATTAGGACTCATTCTCCTCAAATAGCAAATAGTGTCATCCATTTTGATTCTTCCAAAGATCTTTAGGATGACTTAAAGGAAGATTCACAAAGGGGGATTATTTTCGCATTTCAGATCTTCTTCGGGAAATGCACTCTGTGAAACAAGGTGAAAGGAGTATCACTCAATTCTTCATAGATCTGAAGATTGTTTGGGAAGAATTAGAGTTTTTGAAACTTGTTCCCAAATGTGTTTGTGGTAAGTCTTGTGAATCCAAGATTCGTTTTATTACATTGTTTTTATGTTGTACGACTAGTTTAAAATGTCCAAAAATTGTTTCATTTTGTGTTAACATGCCCAAACTATGTGGGCCAGCCTACGGACCCACAGGCCAAGTGATATGTGGGGCAGCCACTGTTTCCATCAAGCAAGATATGTGCGGGGCAGTCCAATCTGGTCCGCGATATATGGGCCTGATACAGACTGGACCTAAACGGGTCGAGTTAACTCACATTACCATCCCTACTTACGAGAATTTCGTGATTTTGATTTGTAATAAGGAGTTAGGACATGGAAAGAATAAAAGTTTAGTTTTTTATATTTCAATTCTTTAGTATGCTTTTACAATGCTTATGTAAATTATCCTTTAACCTTAATTTGTTTAACAGAAACGAAAATTAAAGAAAAAAAAAATAGAAAGTGAGACATAACTATTAAAAATCATAAAGAAAACAAGATGTAACCTTTTTTTTCCAGAAATTATAATCCGCATAAAAACTACATAATAAATTATATTAATAATATTAAAAAAGGTATTAACTATGAATTATAATAAAATTATAATTAAGATTGTGTTCAACCAAGACTCATATGGTAGGGAACTTAGAAAGTATGTTCAATCAGGTCCCAAAGAACTCTTGGTAGGGAATTGTATTTTAAGGATAAAACACAAATAACACAATGTACATGTTGAAATCCCTCTTTTTATTAATTCAGTGTGTAATTAAAACATTCTGGACATAAACTCTCTTAGGGAAAATAACGAGCCCATGGTATCATCTCACACCACACACAGAAAGCATCCCTTCTGTCTCTTCAGATCTGAGAGTCCTAGAATCCTACATCAGAGGCACATCATGTGGGAGATGTGAGAGTCCTATATCCCACATCCAATCTATCTATGATATTGAACCTATATCCTCCCTAAAGAATGAAATGTCACTATGAAATGTATGATGCAACACATTACTACCATGCCTATACAACCTAGAACTATATGTAGAAGAACCAACAAACAAATAACAACTCATTGTAAAAGAAAAAGATGAAAAACAATTTTCGCAAAGATTTGAAGTGAAATTTCTAAAAAGAAATAAAAGTGAAAGCTTTCTATAGATATCCCAGGAACGGGTGGTGAGTTACTTGGACAAGTTTACAAACCAAGCCTTTCCTAGCCAGATTCCATAGTCTAATTTCATAAAAACTTCTCAATAAAAATTTCAAAACAAAGTTTAAGTGTGCAAAAACACCTGGCAAAGTGTGTGAACAAATTAAAACCTAAAGACAAAAGGAAGGTCAACTAGATATCATGAAGACGTAAAACATAAAAGCACACATGCTTAACACCAAGACATCACATACATACACATAAACTGGACATTGAAAACATAAAAAAAAAAAGAAAACATAAACTAGACGAGAATGCCTAAGTGAAGAAACAAGAGGCCTTTGGAACCCCTTAGACCTCACATTACACGATTAAAAACTATTACAAACCAAGCTAGGTTGGGATTGCTCTAAAGTATTTTACCACCTAAGCCAAATGAAGGAATATTGAAAGAAACAATACAACACAAATTGTGATGATATGAAAACAGAAACTGATGAGTGCGTATTTTTGCACTCATTTAATGTTTAATTCTGGGTATTTAATTGAATTTGTGTGCTTAAAGATTGATTTAATTGGGATTTCCTATTATTGGATTTATTGAGCATGAGATACAAAAACATGTTAAAAATAGCTTTTTAGTTGCATAAATGTTCTTTGGATATTTTGAGGTGTGTTAGTGCAGTTGCAACTAAGTTAAGCTCATGGAGGTGTGGAAATAAATTGATTAAAGCTTCATGACACCTTAAAGATAAATCCAAGAATAAGAAATTATCAAAAGCACAAAAATTCAAGCCAAGCATTGCATGAAGATGGCAAGAAAAGCTTGAAAAAGTGAAGTTTGGCTAAACCAAGAAGAGAGGAAAGAAAAATTGGACCTTGCGGTTTTCTTTATCTTTATGATAGAAGATAATTTGAGAAAATATATCTTTAGATATTTTATTTGATATTTTTAAATAATTATCTTACTTAATTATATCATAAAATATTAAAAGATAATAACTACCAAATTTTTTTAAATATGATAAGATCTTCTTGAATCTTTTTAGTTCCACAACAAACATATATATCTTGAAGATATTGGATTATTTAGAAGATAATTTAAGAAGATTGCAAAGGGTTGATTTGAAAAATTAATACAAATACTAATTAGTGATAATTTATCATATATCTTTAATTAATTAATTAATTTAATTATATTAGATATTGATATTATCAACCAAATATATTTGTCAAATAGTCTGTATCTCTCCAAATATTTTTAAATATTTATATTTATCTTTATTTTAAAAAATATTTGAGAGATTTTAGTAACAGAAAAGCCCAGTCCAATTCCTATTTAAAGAGACCAAGAGAGAAGCAGAAAGGACAAGCTCGAGACTTCAGAGTTTAGGAACCCTTAAGGGGGCCTAATTTCGTTTCCTTTTTCTCTCTCTATTCTTCTTTTATTTTTTATTTTACTTTCGCATTCTATGGATTACTAAACTTCTTGGGTTGATTCTATTATAATTTCATTATGGATTCTAAGGTTAGAATGAAATAATTTCTTTGTTCTTTTTATTATTGTTGAGGTTTTAATTCATCTATGTCTTTTATCTTTGCATCGTAAAAAATAATGATTTTAAATCTATATGCATGTTGATCATATGAGTTCAAGGGTTTTTAAATTTAATTGAGACTTTACTTTGATTTTATTTAGAAACTTTCATGTGATTAAATAAGTTTTTACCAATAATTGAGACTTTACTTTGATTAAAGGTATTTACTCTAATGAAAATTAATTGAGACTTTACTTTGATTAATTAAGCTTTTTATTTGGTGAGGAGATAAAAGAATAAACATGATTAAGCGTAGTAAAATTTGATTGAGACTATACTTTAGTTGAATTTACTGTGGATAATCTAAAAGTTCTCACTTTTAATTGAGACTGTTCTTTGGTTAAAAGTGAGAACGCCAACAAATTAAGTAAGACTTTACATTCATTAATTTGTAAATCTACAACAATAATTAATTGAGCAATAATATTTAGATAATCGATGCTAAATCTATTTTGAAAAAACAGTGGAATCAATCTATTTTCTCTGCTATTGTTTTTATCTTTTCTATCTTACTTTATCTTTTTATCTTTATCTCTCATATTTTTATTATTTTATTTGACTAAGTCTTTTGTATAGTTTTATAAGAACTAATTTGTTAAAAATCAATTCCGTGTTCGTTGAGAGACGACTTTGGGTTACTTTACCCTATCTATTTTGTTGACTACTATCTTAGCAATACTGACGTTGCTATAGTTTAGTAGTATTAATTTGATCGCATCAATGACAACATTATCAGAAACAACACAAAAATAAAAGAAATTGGGCCTGGGCTGCAATGCTCTCTCTCGGACCAGCCCCAAAATGATATTCCCACAAATATGTCTTGCACTTTAAGTCCCAACTCACTTCTCAAAAGTCCCTCAGGTAGCCATCTCACTTGTATTCCCTCACAGTAGCCCCATGCACTCCAACTCCACCTTCAAGAGAAGTAATTACCTACAAAGGTGTCCAAAATAGTGGTTTTCCAAAGGAGAAAACAATCAGAAAAACCAAGTCCTTCCACGTGAATAACAAAGCAGAAAATCAAGAAAATCATAAATGGAAGAATTGGACAACATCAATTGATGGATTAGATGACATACTCAAAGAATTAGCAAAGAAGACAAAAGTTAGCAAACAAGGATGACACACAAAGAGAACCTAAGGAATGTGTCGAGAATATGATTAATGGAACCAAAATCAAACAAGACTCAAAAAGCAAGTTGAATCATTCATGACGAATATTGTTGTAGCTGAAATGATGCAACACACACTAATTCAAAATCATCCAAAAAATGTATAGTGTGTTGTGAATTACATTATCCCTTTCTGTTTCAAAAATTCTTTTTCTTTTCCATTTCAGTTGACAAGGCTATACAACTCACCCATTTTTATGTTGGAATTATCTTGCTACAATTCACAACTCAAAGATCAATTTCAATTTCATTCAGCTAGCAAGAAGCACGATCATGTGCAAAGCAAATGAATCAACTCAGAAAATTTGAGAGACAAACAAAGAAATAGATCTTGGCAGTGTAGTACTCAATCAACAAAAGAGATGCATTAGATTTCACACTAATAAAGCAAAATAGAAACTGCAGTGCATGACCTCAAACTGTGCATCGGAATATCATACCATGACATGGTCTTGACTATGAACAAAACTGAAGCAACAAAGCTGAATCAAGAGGATGCAGTTATTCAAAATGATGCAGATAGTATAATAGGGTCACGGTCACAAACTGACTCAGTCAAACATGAATCAAGACTCAACAAGAGTGAAACAAGTTCAAACACTCTTTCAATACTATTAAGAAATTGATGCACCATCACTTTATTTCAATCCAACAATTTCAAAAAACTTTTCATAGTAATGATGAATCAGATTTCAAAGATACAATTGATTAAACACTAAAATGTAGTGAAAAATGTTTGCATAACAGATACACAAGCGGTACTGGAATTAGAAGCACAATACTAAGTTAAGCAAACAGGAATCACTTATGCACAAGTGTAAAACAGATTCAAAATTATTGATTCATCCATCCATAATTTGTAAAACAAAAAATTGAAGCAACTGCACAATGTTGTTGTATCATAAACTGCTCAAGAATAACATCAACCTATGCATCAACTAAACCACTTAATTTCACTTTGATCTGAACCGAGAAATAGATCTACTACTTAGGTGAAATAAATCAAGACTGGTTCAATCAACAACAATTATTGGCCAGACAAAGGTAACTCAAGATCAAAGAAAACATGTGAACAACACTAGAAAAAACAATAATGCATAAACAACCATGAATAAAATAGGAACAACAGCAAGTATGAACTGCAGGAACATTGCTAATGATCTAATAGCAATATATGAACTCATTAACACAGAAATTACACAACTCAGAGTCTAAACTCAATAGGTTACGAAATATAGTAGTACATGAAATAGAAACTACTTCTACAAAATATTGAACATGTAAAAACAACTAGACACAAACTAAGATAAACACGAGATTAACAAAAATTAGAGTTAGGTAAGCAAAAATCAACAAAAATCCAACTAACATGCATTGGTGCAGCAAAACAAAAGCTTAAGACAATTCATCAATTCAGTATTGATTCAAGATAAATTGGAACAAAAATCAGTGAATCAATTTCAGCAAGAAACACAACAACATACATTCAGCACAGATTCAATGGCAAAAAAGCAAACGCAACAGGAATCGAAACAAGACAGAAACAAACATTGGAATAAGAAAATGAGATAAGAAGATTGACAGTTGTCTCTCGACGATCCAAGCTCAAAGTATTTGAATACCACTTGATGAGGTTGGCATCATGCATATTCGTTGGAATCTCGGTCCAATCAACCTCAAATCGACAATCCCTCATTGGAATCGAAGGAAACTCGCAGCAGAAAACCAAATCGTTTGGTGGAACTCCATTTAGTTCCACCAAAAAGCTCTCTCGGGTTCTCAAAGTTTAAAATACCCTATGAGGTGTGAAGCCTCAACTAGAGGTTGATATGGACATTTGAAGAACGAGGATAATTCCTCCCTACTAATCAAAGCTATGTTTTACAAGAAGACGCCATCTAAAGGGTTGGAAGAAAGGAAGGAAGAAACCATTGAAAGTGTAGGGTTGTGACGGTGAACCTAACTACGCTGTAAAATTGGGTAAGCATCGCGTGGCTGAAATTTAGAAGTCCAAAGCACATGTTGCGAAGGCACGTAGATGCAAAAGTGAACACTGGCTTCAGGTATTGATGCCACAGGGCTACTTCACGTGGAGGCCCAATCATGGGTAGAAGGTAAAAGGAATGGCTGCAAGCGTCATTGGGCTGCTAGTGCGTCCTAATCTAAGTAGGTCGAATTACGTTGCCATTTCGGTTGGCCCACTCGTGGGACAAATTTGTAGACATGGGCTGCACAATAAAGCACAAACATTAGATTGAAAATAAAGAATTCAAAAATATATATTTATTTAAGAATAAAGATAAACTAAATGGGTGGCCAAGCTATAAGCCTTGGGGTGGATTCATCAGTGAAGAAGAAAGAAACGACACACACAAAGAAGAAGAGTAAACTTAGGTTAAAGTGAATAGAGAGAAAAAGGTAAAAACAAAAAGAGGGCTTTTGTAATTATTTTGAAACAACACACACCACTCGCTGAGCGAGTGAGTCTGTTCCATGGTTGCATGCCTCTTTTTCAGCAAAAGTCAAGTTTGACCTAATAAATCCTTAACAACATTAAAATTTGTCGCATTCGCTGGATGAGCACCGACACGCGCTTCTTTAACAATGGGTTGCCTCCTAGTTAGCGCTTCTTTAACGTCACTATCTTGACTGGTAACAATTATAAATCATGTAGATGAAAGATAGAAGTGAGGCATTCAACCTCATGCCCCAAATAATGTTTCAATCTTTAACCATTCACCATCCAACTTTTAAGTGGATCTTAAAATGAGGGATCCATCAACTCAACAACACCATAAGGCTTAACAACCTTGAAAGTGAAAGGTCAAGACCACTTGGATTTCAACTTGCAAGGAAATAGTTTGAATCTAGAATTGAAAAGTAACACTTGTTGACCATGTTGAAAATCCTTTTTCAAAAGCTTTCTATCATGATAAAGCTTGACTTTCTCCTTATATCTCTTTGAACTTTCATAACCAGTCAATCTCATCAAGTTCTTGCAACTGTAGTTTCCTTTTATTATTAGACAAAGAGGGATCAAAGTTCAGAAATTACAAGTTCTAATAGGCCTTATGCTCCATTTCTAGTAGAAGATAACATGATTTGCCATAAACTAACGAGAATGCGGATAACCTCAATGGAGTCTTCATGGCAGTCCTATAAGCCCATAGAGCATCATCCAATTTCACTGACCAATCTCTTGTAGATGATGCTAGAGCCTTCTTAAGAATCTTCTTTATCTCCCGATTTAACACTTTAGCTTGGCTATTGGTTTGAGCATGATAAGGAGAGGCTATTTTTGTGCCTAACCTTATAATGTTTCAAAGCCTTGCTAACTAAGCATTACAAAAGTGGGATCCTCTATCAGTTAGGAGGACCCTAGGAACTCCACCCATTTGCTGACATAATCCATTACAACCAAAATGTACTTAAATTGGCTAGTAGGGGTATCTCATTTCTTCTTAAAATGCTTCCGACCCTCTGGCCTTTATCACAACTCCTAGCATAAGCTTGAACATCTTTGAACAAAGTAGGCTAGTAGAAACTGGATTGGAGAACCTTGGCAGTTGTCCTTTCACAATTAAAATCTCCACTATATGGCGAATTGTGACAATGCTATAGGTTACCTACAAATTGTTTGGCATCATCTAAGAACCCTTGCAACTTCTTAAGGATACCTACAATGAGTAGCAAACTTTCATCAAAAAATGTCTCACGAATCTCTCCCTCCTTGCATGTGACTTCATCTTGGACTAGCCAAGAGAGATGATCCGTGATGACATTCTTTCTTCCCTTTTTGTCCTTGATCTCTAACATATCAAATATGGTTTCGAGTCAGTTTGGTTAAAATATACTTTATGGTAGTGTGGTTAGTGTAAATGATCACTTTAGACCCAATGAGATAAGATCTAAACTTCTCTAAAGCATACACAATTGCCAAAAATTCCTTGCCTATTGTGGCATAGTTGAGTTGAGCACCATTTAAGACCTTGCTTGCATAGTATTTGGCATGAAAAACTTCTCTCTTTGTTGTCCAAGAACAGTCCCAATGACATAGTCACTCACATCACACATGAACTCAAAATCTTGAGTCCAATTAGGTTCTATAATCACAGGGGCTGAAATCAGCTTGTTCTTCAAACTATGGAAAGCTTGCAAGCACTCAACATCAAACTCAAAGGGACTATTTGACCTGAAGATTGCAAAGGGGTTTAGCTATCTTGGAAAAGTCTTTGATGAAACGTCTATAAAACACTACATGACCAAGAAAGCTTCTAACACCTTTCACATTAGTTGGAGGTGGTAATTTCTCAACAACATCCACCTTTGCATGATCCACTTCTATTCCCTTGGATGAAATCTTGTGGCCTAACACAATACCTTCACAAACCATAAAACGACATTTCTCCCAATTCAAAACAAGGTTCGTGTCTATGCATCTTTTTAAGACTACATCTAGGTTCTTCAAACACAGATCAAAGGATGTTCCAAAAATTGAGAAGTCGTCCATGAAAACCTCAATAAACTTCGCTACCAAATTGCTAGCCTACGTCATTGGAAGGTAGTAGGAGCATTACAAAGACTAAATGGCATCCTTCGATATGCAAACAAACTAAAGGGGCAAGTAAAAGTTGTCTTCTCCTGATCCTCAAGATTCACCACTATTTGATTATAACCTATATAACCATCTAGGAAACAATAGTAGGATTGCTTTACTAGCCGTTCCAACATCCGATCCATAAAGGGAAGAGGAAAGTGTTCCTTCTAGGTGGCTTTAGTAAGTTTTCTATAATCCATACACATCCGCTATCCAGTGACTATCCTAATCGATATCAACTCGTTCTTCTCATTCTTAATGATAGTCATTCCTCCCTTGTTTAGCACCACGTGCATAGGACTTACCCAAGTACTATCACAGATAGGATATATCATCCCTACCTCCAACAATTTCGACACCTACTTTCTCACCACTTCTTTCATGATAGGATTTGATCTCCTATGTGGTTGTGTTATGGGCTTAAAGTCCTTTTCCATCATGATCTTATGCATGCAATATGGTGGGCTTATGCCTTTCAAATAAGAAATTTGCCAACCTATAGCTCTTTGATTTGCTATGAGAACCTCCACAAGCTTTTATTCCTCAAATTTGATAGAGAACTATTGATTATGCTAGGCTTCTTTGAATCATCCTCCAAAAACACATACTTGAGATGATCAAGAAAGAATTTCAATTCCACTTTGCCTTGATCATCTAACTTTCCTTTTTCCAACTTCTCCACTTCATCTTTAGTAGAGGTAACTTCTTTCAATTTATCCAAATGTTGTGTAGCCTCCTCAACTTCAGATTCCTCATCTAAAGTCAAGTCATCACAAGCATCTATCAATACTTTTTTAAGAGAAGACCTTGTAACACCCTAGGCGAATATTACTAATTTAATAAATTAAATAAATCCACTTCAATTTAAACGGTATTCTTAATCCCAAAATGCGAGAATATTTAAAATTTATTAAACGTGCTTAAATTAAAATTCATAATCCAGAATTTATGCGACCACAAGTTCCATAGTCTAAAACTATAATTAAAAGAAATACATGATAAAATAAATATTTTTCTTTAAATCGATCCCCACAGCTAGCCCTCACTTCGACCGTATGCGTCAACAACATCATTTGCAATATCATTTGCTACTATGTGGCAAGTCACAAGATCATCGTCAAACACATACAAAAGGGTGAGCTCAATATAATTAAACATTCATAAAAAAAATCATATCATAAGCCCTCACCTAAAGCATTGTAACATAACCAAATACCCCTTCTTAGAACCTTTATCATCGTGTATTAGAGATCATGGTCTCCTACCCTCTACGAGACCATGGCCTTAAGAAATATGAAGTACACAATTAAGCAATCAATTATAACAACTAAGAGCACTTTAGAAGCTGCCAACACACCAAAAACTAAAAGAAATTTGGAAAATCCTGAAGCTGCTAGGCCAGAAAATGGGATTTCATGCCTATGATTCAAAGATTTATCATATTTTTTGTACTAAAAATTTTTGAGTGATTCTTCTTTTTTCGTCTATCTCTTAGCTTCAAGACACAAAAATCAAAAATTGTTTTGGCCAAACCATGCGTTCAGAATAAATCACAAACAGTAGGTGTGCGTGCAATGAAAACTGAAAAATAGACTAGAGCAAAGTTGCTCACGGAAATGTGCATATGTTCTATGAATTTCAAGATGAATGAACTTGATTATGATATGGAATCAAGTATGAATCATAGAAAAACATCTAAGACACTCAAAAGCATAATTCAATCGGTGAAATGGAAGAAAAATAGTGAGACCTTTGCCTTACACATCTACAAGCATCACTTGAAGTTCATAACTCAAATGTGTGATGTAGGACTTGGTTCTCATCAAGCACGTGCATAATTTAACAATATGAACGAAAATAAAGATAAAACAAAGTGCTTAAACATGACTCAAGACAAAACACAACACAAGGAACTGAAAATTAAAAGATGCACCAATTAAACACTAACACAAAAAGTGCTTATAACGTCACCCAGTTAACGTCGGTTCTCCATGCGCCCGACGTCACACAAACTTGACGTCTGTTAATAGAGCGCCCGACGTCACGCAACGTCGGTTCCTCAACTAATCTGACGTCACTCGACATCGGGTAATTACATACCCGATGTCCCACCTTTTATAGGGCACAACAGGGTGTGAATTCGTTTTGGTCTTCATTTCACATAAATGTAGGGTTTTCTTCCCCTTTGCACCGTGAATTCTTTTTGCTAGTAGCCCACCCTCCCCGTCCTTCATCTGCATCCTTGAACTTGTACAAGAGGTTAGTTTTTAATTTTTTTCTTATTTTATATATATTTTTTTGTGCTTTTTCTTATTAAGAAAATTATGATTTTTTAAATGTTTGGAATAAAGTTTTGATTTATTATAAGATGGGTTGCATGTTAAAATGATTTTAATGTATTTTGTTGATTTTATGATAGTTGATAAATTTGGAATAAAATTTATACTTATTATTAGATTTGTTGCATGTTAAAATAATTTTAATTTTGTTTTTATTTTTTAATATTATTAATGCATTATTATTTTATATGTGAAAATTTATTATAATTTTAGTTCACAATTTTGAGCGAATCTTAGTTCCCGTTTGAGATCTAGTACAAATGATTAAATTTTTAATCGTTTGTATTAGATCTTGAATTGTCCGATTGGACAGTTTGAAAAAATTATTTTTCATAATTGCCTATAATGTGTATATTGAGGTTTATGCATAAATATCATAAAATTTCGATTGAGGCAATTGTTGTTTTCTGGATGCATACTTGATTGTGATCATGATTGATCTCTTTCATTTCGTGTACTTTAGAGACCAATGCGAAATATTGTCAAAATTTTGTCAAATTTATGATGTTTGACTTCTTCGTATACGTATTAGGAAATTATGAAAAATAATTTTTTCGAATGGGTAGGGCCTTACCTTGTGAGAATTAAAAATTTGAGATTGATGAAGTTTTTTACAAAAATAGTATGGATCAAAGCTGGATGAATGAGCATCGCATCAATGAAGAGTAAGAAAAGGGGGTTTTTGACTTTTTGCAATATGCTCAAGAACATGCAATCTATGTTAATGGGACATATTTTTGTCCTTATGTTCGTTGTCTTAATCAAATACGTCACGACTTGGGCGCAATGCGTGATCATATTTTCATATTCGGTATAATGAGAAGTTATAGACTTTGGACTAACAGATTATGTAGACCAATTGATGGATGATCATTTAGAAGCTATGGTACGTGATGTTAGGGAAGAACATTTTGAAAAATCTCATTTATTTAATTCTCTTAAGTCTGATTCAGAGGAAGAGTTGTACCCTGGATGTGCTAACTTTACACGATTGTCGACCATTTTGAAATTGTTCAGTTTAAAAGCAAAGAATGGATGGATTGATAAAAGTTTCAAAGAATTGTTGGAGTTGCTAAAGGAGATGCTTCTAGAAAATAGCACGTTACCTATTCGTAATTATGAGGCAAAGAAAATTTTATGTCAAAAGATACATGCATGCCCCAATGATTGTGTTCTATATAGAGACGAGTTTGTTTCACCGAAGGCGTGTCCAACATGTGGTTTATCGCGGTTTAAAAAGAAAATTGTTGAAAGTGGTGATAAAGACAAAGATGGTCCACCTGTTAAAGTGATGTGGTATCTACCTATTCTAGATTCAAACGATTGTTTTCCATTAAAGAAGATGCAAAGAACCTGAAATGGCACGTTGATGGAAGAAAGTGTGATAATCTTCTTCGACACCCAGTTGATTCTCCACAATGGAAGAAGATTGATGAAACATTTCCACACTTTGGTGCAGAGCCAAGAAACTTAAGACTTGGACTTGCTATAAATGGTATGAATCCTTATGGGAACTTAAGTAGAAAACATAGTTTCATTGCTACTTTTGTTGATGATTTACCATCTCTCTCTTTTGTTGTGCATGAAGAGAAAATATATGATGTTGTCTATGATGATATCGGGTCTTAGACAACCTAGAAATGACATTAATGTGTACCTAAAGTAGAGATGGCAAATAAACCCGTCCCCGTGGGTATTGCCCGAACCCGTCCCCGTTTTGACGGGGAATCCCCGCATTGACTGGGTATGGGTATGGGTATGGGGAATCCCCGATTTTTTTGATTGGGTAAGGGGATGGGGATGGGGATGAATATATCCCCGCCATAATACCCGTCCCCGCCATATCTCTATCCTCTTTTAAATTATTAAAATATTCACAATTAATTAAGTAACCCTATATATATATATATATTCTATTTTTTATTTCTTCTAAATATTTGGTTTGTCATGAAACTCATTCACATCTCCAATATATTTTTTATCTTATCATAACCTTTATGTAATTATGTTAAAATGATGTATGT
>Ga0209589_1002200_pt1 | contig 33482 bp, 39 predicted proteins | sample CowpeawhiteBW_FD_187525 | JGI IMG/M metagenome (GOLD analysis project Ga0209589, IMG submission 187525) | Root nodule microbial communities of legume samples collected from California USA - Cow pea white BW (SPAdes) (version 2) | ecosystem: Host-associated > Plants > Roots > Nodule | place: USA...
GGATGAGGAAGAAGAAGATTGTCCTTGTTTGCGCTTTAGAACATTTGTTGATGTTGTTGTTGGCAAACTTTTACTATATTCAGCAAAAAGGTTGTACAACTTGTCCTTGATTTTTGCCAACTTCAATTCAGAAGTAAGAGGATCAATCTTTTCAAAGCAGTAGGCCAATATTTGTAGTTTCATTCTTGGGTCTAAAATTGCCCCAAAAGCAAACACAACACTATATTCATCCCAATACTTTTGAAACTTAACCATCATCAATTCAGCCATATTCTTTATTACATCATCTCCATCGTTAACATTCTCCATCAACAAACTTTGAATCTTCGAAACTTGTAAGAAATACAAATTTGATGTGGGATAGCTTGTGGCAGAAATTAAGGTTGTCATATCATAGAAAGGCATTAAAAACCTACAAATTTTTTCAGCCCTGTCTCACTCTTCCTCTGAAGGACAATATTTGTAACTTTCATTAACCATTGGCAAGCTTCCAAAAACATGTCGATATTTTAAGGCACCTTTGAGCATCAAGTATGTTGAGTTCCATCGTGTAGGGACATCAAGACAGAATCCACATGAATAATCAATGTCATCAAATTTGTCAAGACATTGTTTAAATTTTAAAGTTCCAGTCTTTGACCCCCTAATATACTTGATGTTATTTCTAATTTGATCTAGAGTATTGCCTAGCACCTTTAATCCTTCTTGCATAATCAAATTCAATATGTGTGCACAACAACGAATGTGAAAGAATTCCCCACTACATATCAAGCCATTATGTAGATTAATTTGAGTTCTCAAGGAATTTTGAAGCACATCATTTGCAGAAGCAATGTCCAAAGTGATAGAAAAAACCTTTTTCTCTAATCCCCACTCTTGCAAAAGTTCATAAACTTTCTTAGACAACTCAAAACTTGTGGGGGGGGGGGGGCATGTGACAAAAGTTAAGAAGTTTGCTATTTAGTTTCCAACTCAAGTCCACAAAATGGGCAGTCAAAGCTATGAATCCCTCAGTGTTAATATATGTCCACAAATCAAAAGTCAAGCATATCCTACCAGGAATGGAAAGAAGCAGAGTTTTAAGAATTAACTTTTCTTTGTCATAGGGTCTCCCAATATCTGCCTTAATAGTGTTTCTACTAACCATAACTGCATCAGGAAACAAGTACCTAATCCAGTTCCTAAGTTCAGGATACTCAACAAATTTATAAGGCAAATTGTGCATAACAATCAGTTCACACAACAACTGACGGTGCACTGATTGATCTATTTTGTTTGCCTTCAATTTTCCTTGCATATCTAACATCATTTGACCAATATCTTCAGTTTTGATTTTACCACACTTCATAATATGCCGATTTAAATGTGAAGTTCCATATTTTCTTCCACCACACGCAAAAAATTTGTTGCAACCATTACACTTTGCCTTATCCTTATCCTCCCCAACCTTACTAAAATACCTCCAACAATCAGCTGTGCTAGCCTTATTTCTCCTTTTATCAACCTCAACCGTTTCAGACTGTTTTTCAGTATCATCTTCTTCAATTTCATTTTCAGAAAGAGGTATGTTAACATCATCCTTATAAGCCATTCTTGTTTCTAAATTAATCTAATTCAATTTCCTGATATAATACACACATTACCAAACCAAATCAGTGACAGCCAGCAATTGAGCAAGGGCAATGGCAACACACAGCAACAACAACAGCGAAATGAACACACATTTCAAGCAGTAACAATGTAAAGCAACACACACATACAAGCTATTACAGATTCATAGAAAGCAACAAGAATGAAATCGAAGGGAAGACTCAAAACCTGTGTGATTGCTAGTGCGATGACCCTATGAATCGTCAAAGTGGTCGAGGAGAGCCGCTACAATGCCGTGGTGGCCGGGAATCAAGAAGGGGGTGGAGGTGGTCGTGAATCATGAATCGGGTGATCCTGGGCTACGCCGCGGTGGCCGTGAATCGGGTGAAAGGGATGGAGGGAGAAGCTCCTCCACTGCACTGCGGTGGGCGTGGTGCAGAGTGGTCGTCATCGGTGGAAGGAGACCTCCACTCCTGTGGTTCGCGGTGCGCTCCTGTGGTTCGCGGTGCAGAGTGCTCGTTGTCGGTGGAAGGAGACCTGCGCTCCTGTGGTTCGCGGTGCAGAGTGGTCGTTGTTGGTGGAAGGAGATCGTTCGACGGCAGCGGCGTTGGCCGTGATTGGGTTGGTCAACGGCGTGAATTGAAAGGAAGCACTGTGCGCTCAAGAACAGATTTCATTTTTAGGGCAGACGAAAATGAGGAAAGGGGCACAGTGCGTTTTTACGGGTTCCTTGGTTTGGTTTCTCACTCTCACAGCAGTACACAAAAGAGCATGTGCGCAGTAACTCAATTTTTATGCGGGTCGCGGGCCAGCTCGTGCGGGCCACGGGCCTATGCGGGCCAGGCCAGATCGGGCTTGCCTGTTCAATTTTCAAGCCCGCCCCGCGTAATTTGTGTGGGTTTGTGGGCCGGCCCACTGGGCCTGGCCCGAATTGCCACCCCTAATCCCAATTTCCATAACCTGGAGTCAGATTTTGTGAGTGAAGGAGGCCAGAAAAGGGTCTATCTGTACGAAGCTGCTAATGTGAAGGCGGATTTTGATATTGCTCAGGCATGTCATACTGATACAAAAATAATAATTAATTAACATGTTTGAAATTCAATAATAATAAAAATTATAATTTATGAAAATTTGAAAATAAATGATTCTCACTTCATCATCAGATGATTGCGCAATAGGCGAGATATAACAGATGGTGTGATTTATATACCATTACATGTAGGGAGAGTTATCACGCAAATGACCACTCTTGCTGAAAGGTTCGCCTTGAAGAACAAAATTATGACGATTATTCCATAGTATTATAAACTAATGATGATATTGCCTCCAATTAATTTCCCCCTTCCTCGGAGATCAATTCTCTGATGCTGGGATGCTCTGTCTCCAACCAAATTGTCTGACGACCCGATCGACATGGTGAAATTTGACAGTTGCAAAACAGATCAGAGGAACCAATGCCCGACTTATGGGAGAAACATTTATGATGATCAAGCGACTAACAAGGGTTGTCGATATGATGTCCATAAGAACTGCAAAAATTAAGGTTAATATTAAACATAAAAAAACAAAGTGAATTTGTACAAATAAATTAGCAAAGCAATAGTGATAATGAACCTCTTTTTGTTAAATTTTATCAAATTTTTTCCGAAACTCGACCATAGTTGTTTAGTCATGGAACACGAAACGTGTTTGCCGACACCATCTTACGCTTAAGGGGAATGCAAGGCCACCCATAATGTCTCCCACGCTCAACACTACAGTAGTAACATACATCCACCAATGTTGTCTTGGTTGAACTTTGTACCGTGATCCAGTGCACGATACAAACATGCCAATACTGCGGATCCCTAACTAAAGTTTGAAACATGAGCCAATTTTCTTAGCAATGGCAAATACATAAAGTGCATGAGACTGGCTGATGTATCTGGAATCAACATACTGCCAATTAGTATCAGCATGTGAGTGCGTGCATACTGTCCAATTGTTGCTAGGTTGGCGTCATTTGGTAATTCTCAAAATCTGGTATTTAGCTACGACAACTTTATCCGATTCCCTGTGAACATATTTTTGGGTGAAATGTCCCCCAATAATTCTTGGCACAATTCCAGCAGGTTTCCAAAACTTCCACCGGTGATGGGTTCGCCATCTATTGGCACCCCCAATTGGAGTGAAACATCTTTTAGGGTGACAGTTGTTTCGCATAGTGGCATGTGGAAGGTGTGCATTTCAGTCCTCCACCTTTCGTATAGTACTGTTACCATGAGGTGGTTAATCTCCATATTACTCTCAAAACATGGCCAAAACCAGCTTGATCAATTAACATTTTTAGCCTAGGGTCAATAAGATCTGTATGTTTCAAAATCCAGATAGAATGGCGTCTTGAACGGAGCACTATCTCATTTCCTTCCCAAATTTAGTTTGTGATGTGGTCGTCTTGGTTTTGCAAGACTAACATGTTTGCTGGAAGGTTGTTATTTTAATGAGGCTCCTTTGTCGCGATACTCGCCGGAAATGCTCTTCAATCGGCGTTCCACTGATTGGAACTCGCAGAGTACGAGGGAAACGCAACAGAAGGCTTAAGACTAGCAATGAATGCTCAGATCTCACTGGTTCCTCACTGATTTGGTAACCCTAACAAGGTAAGAACCTAATCTAGGGTTTAGGGTGAGTTAACGAATGAGGGAGTGATCTCTACCAAAAATATCATTCATCAAAACAGGGTAGGGTTCGCGTGATGGTGATGGCATCAGACGAGAAAAACCAGCTACCTCTTGAGAAGAAAGGATTGGACGCGTGAGGCGAGAAACCTTTGCACCGCTTTCACTTTGGAGAAGAGTTTGTCGACACGTGGACAACACTTGATTGGGCTGTTGTATGATGAGTCTCGACCCAACAAATGGAGAAGAGAATGTGATGAATGCCACTTTGTAGAAGCGTGAATTGTGTGAACTAAAATTGGACTGCTCGAGGCCCAATCAAGAAGGGTGAGGAAATCAAGTATGTGCAGAAGGCATGGAGAAGAATTGGGCCGCAAGCCTAATGCCAATACTTCTATAATTGGCAGCTTGGAAAATGGCTGCATTTAGCAAAAACAAACATAATTAGAACACATTTATTTAATTAAAAATAAAAGAAAATAAAAGAAAATTAAAAAGAATGGGCCTAGCCAATGGCCCAAGCTATGAGCCTTAATGGGATCACATCATATTTTCAGCCATTATGAACTACGTTATAAAAACAAAATAAAACCATTAACAACACACTTAATCAACTAAAGGCAAAAAAATAATTAAACAATGTAGATTGACAAATCTAACCGTACTGATGAAGTTGACGGATGATAGTTATAAGTATTTTTTTCCTTAAGCTAATAATAACACCGACAACTTGCAATACAACTTGGACTATGGAAAGCTTGTATGTTTGGTTGTCCATTGTGCAAAGTCTTAGCTTATTTATGCTTCCTTCAAAAGAACTATTCATGCACCATGATACATTATAATTATATTGACCCACCACTAATCAATGACAAAGTTGGCTTTTCAACTTTCTGTGACATATGGTAAACCTTTGTCATAACTTCATCTCTCTCATAGGGTCCTATTTACCAAGCACGCGTGCAACATTTTCCAGCTGCCAACTTCCTTTTTATCAAACCTTACAAATTCATGCAATAATGAAGCTAATGGAATCTCTACAATGGAAGTGATTGGTATAGTCCATGAATAGTTAAAGACAAAGATTCCTTCATTATTTTGAAATTGTCAGAAAAGGTGAATGTATAATGTTCAAGGCATGGGGATGAATAGTTTTCTGGCAGAAGAAAACATGGAGTGGCAGAAAGAAACGTGAAAAGAGAGAAAAGGGAAGGAGGGGTGCAAATAGAAAATGTTAGGGGGGAAATGTTTTCATTTGGAAAACGTTTGAGGAAAATGTTTTTAAAAGAAAACGTACTAGGGGTACACATTTTCATCTTTTATGTTTTTTTCCTGCTTTGCGCACCCCCCATCCAGCTTTCTATGTTCCAGATCCTCATATTTTTTGGTTTTTTATGCAATATCAACATGCTTTTAAGTGGTTATATATTGAAACACACCGCCATTTGTTCTCCTACCAAATCTTCTCCTCATACACAACTCACTTCACATCTCAAATCTTTAGCAACACATTTCCAATCCAAGGTTAACATAATGAGTTGATGGAATTATGGAGGATCTTCTTCATCTAATCCAATCAAAGATAAATCTGTCATTCCAGATAGCGTGGAAGAGTTTACTTTTGATAGGTAATGGCAGTGCATTAGTTGCTGAAGGGAGGGTCAGAGAATTGGAGGTTAAGATTCAAGGTCATGTCTTAAAATTACCTGTATATTTCTTCCATGTCACTGGTACGGATCTCGTGTTGGGAGCTACTTGGTTAGCCATGATCGGGGCCCACATTTCTGATTACAGTAAACTTACACTTAAGTTTTATTTGGGCAATCAATTTGTCACATTACAGGGTGATCAACCCTATTTACCAATGCCAGCTCAATTCCATCACCTGCGCAGAATGCATCACACACATGCTATAGAGGAGTTATTCACACTACAGTTTAAACAAAAAGACTATTTTCCCGATCAAGGGTTGGTGTTCCCTACTAATATTGCACAAGAATTGACCGCATTGTTGCATAACTATAGTGTGGTATTCTCGGTGCCTATTGGATTACCTCCTCAACGTTCCCACAATCATTCCATTTCGTTGCTACTAGGTTCAACACCGGTAAAGGTTTGCCCATACCAGTATCCCCATAGCCAGAAAGAGCAAATTGAGATTATGGTTCAAGAAACGTTGACTGCAGGAATTATTGTGCCCAATAATAACCCTTTTTCTTCCTCAATAATACTTGTTAAGAAGAAAGATAGCATTTGGAGGTTCTGCACAAATTATAGAGCCTTGAATGGTATAACTGTTAAAGATAGTTTTCTTATTCCCATTGTAAATGAATTAACTGATGAGCTACATAGGGCAAAATTCTTGTCAAAATTGGATCTTTGCTTTGGCTATCACCAAATATTAGTGAATGAAAAGGACAAATTTAACACTGCTTTTCGCACCCATTAAGGCCACTATGAATGGGTTGTGATTCCGTTTGGTCTCACTAATGCACCAGCCACATTTCAAAGTTTAATGAATGACATTTTCCAAGGTATATTGAGGAAATTTGTGCTTGTTTTTTTGATGATATATTAGTTTTCAACCCCACCTGGCTAGCACATTTACAATACCTTGAAGTAGTGTTGTAGAAATTACAATAGCATAAACTATTTGCCAAATTGTCTAAATGTTCTTTTGGGCTGCAACAAGGGGATTATCTTGGCCATACTGTTTCAACACTAGGTGTGGTAATGAATAAGGATAAGGTGCAGACTGTCTTACAATGGCCATGTCCGAAAACTTTGAAACAATTGAGGGGTTTTTTTGGTCTTACAGGTTACTATCGGAGATTTATTAGGGGATATACAATGATTATTAATCCCTTAACGAATTTATTGAAGAAAGATAGCATTACTTGGGATGATTCGGCTACATTAGCTTTTGAGAGGTTGAAAACTGCACTTACTCAAGCACCCGTGTTAGCGTTACTTGACTTCTCTAAGCCATTCGTGTTAGAAACCGATGCATCGGGAATAGGCATTGGTACTGTTCTTAGTTAGGATTCTCATCCTATTGCTTTTTTCTCCAAGAAGTTAAATGCCACCATGCAAAAGTAATCAACCTATGCTAGGGTATTCTATGCTATTATAACTGCCATTGCCAAGTTTTTCCACTATTTACTGGGCCATAAATTTGTGATTCGAACCGATCAAAAGAGTTTGAAAAGTTTAACAGACCAAGCAATTCAAACACCCGAGCAACAGAAGTGGTTACCTAAGCTGCTAGGGTATGATTTCCATATTAAATATAAGCCAGGAAAGGATAATCTTGCAGCTGACTCTCTATCTCACTCCTTTTACGTGGCTTGGTCCCAGCCTAATTTTAATATTTTATCGCAGTTGAGGGCAGTTCTTTTGCAAGACATCACATTAAAGGCTATTATGGATTCATGCGTACTTAACAAACCTTCTGACCCACACTATTCTGTGAATGATCAATTGCTTTACTGGAAGGGCAGATTGGTTATCCCTGCTGCACATAACTTGGTTAAACACATTTTACACGAGTTCCATAGTTCATTGATAGGAGGACATGTAGGCTTTATAAGAACTTTTGCACGAATCATAGCTCAATTTTATTGGAAAGGAATGCACAAGGATATTAAGGAGTTTGTGCAAACTTATTTGGTGTGTCAACAAGCCAAAGTGGCTAACACCCTTCATGCAAGTTTATTACAACCACTTCCTATTCCATATCAGATTTGGGAGGATTTAGCAATGGATTTCATTATTGGTCTCCCTAATTCTAATGGCTTTACGATAATAATGGTAATTATTGACCGACTCTCAAAGTATGCCCATTTTTCTCCCTTGAAGTCTGACTATACCAGTAAATCAATAGCAGAAATATTCATGACCAATGTAGTTAAGTTGCATGGCATGCCAAAATCCATCATGTTTGATAGGGATCAAGTTTTCACTAGTCAGCTTTGGCAGCAACTATTCAAATTGAGTGGTACTTCCTTGAATATGACTACTAGATATCACTCACAATCTGATGGGCAATCAAAATCCTTAAACAAGTGTTTGGAAATGTATTTGCGCTGCTTTACTTATGATTCTCCCAAAGCCTGGTCATGGTTGTTGTCTTGGCCAGAGTATTGGTATAATACCAGCTACCACCATAGTATTGGCATGACCCCGTTTAAAACTATTTATGGTAGAGACCCTCCTACATTGACTAAATACACATTTGATAGCCATGATCCTATTTTAGTGCAAGAACAATTAGTGCGACGAGATTTGAATCTTCACAGGTTAAACATTAACTTGCATAAGGCTCAACAATACATGAAAAATATGCTGACAAGAAGAGGAGATTCAATGAGCTGAACATTGGTGATATGGAGTTGGTGAAATTGCAACCCTATAGGCAGTATTCGGTTGCTCTCAAGAAGAATAAGAAACTGAGTTTATGGTATTTCAACCTTTTTCCAGTAATTGAACGAATAAGAGAGGTTGCTTATAGGCTACTTTTGCCCCCAGGCAGTCGAATTCATTATGTTTTCCATTGTTCTTAGTTAAAGCCTTATAAGGGAGATCATTTGCAACCTTATGTTCCTTTACCTATTATTCATAATGAATTGCCTCCTATCATTTAACATGTCTCGATTTTGCACTCTCGGGTGATCTTGAGAGGCCAACATCAAGTTACACAACATCTAATTCAGTGGGAAGGATTAGATGCAGCTGCTGCCACATGGGAAGATCATGATAAATTGCAGCAAGCTTTTCCAGAATTTAACCTTGAGGGCAAGGTTCATTTTAATGGGGGAGGAATTGTAACAAGTGTAGTTGAGACTGGTAACAACAAAAGTCATAATAGAGGGGCAGAAAAGTCAATTACTGATGCAATTCAGCAAGGACACCTGACAGATCATGGAGGCAAAAAAAACACGAGAATTAAAATAACTAACTCTAGATTGAGGGATTTTGATTGGTCAAAAGTCTAGTATATATTCTGTTGTTGTGGTGAGAGAAAGGGAGGATGATTTTGCTATGAACTTCTCTCTCTGGACCTATTTATGATATTATGTTTTCGTTCATACGATTTTGGGCCATTTTCTGTAATACTCATTATTCAATGAGTACTTTTTGAAATTCAATAATACTGCTATAGAGAGTTGAATTTGTTCTTGGAATACCTTGTTCTCTGTTTCATTAACACCTTAAATATGGAGACATGCAATCATGCATGAAATTCTTTGTAGATGTAATCACTCGAATTTCTTATTTGCTTTCTCCATCAATGTGGATAAACATTCTTTCCAACCTGAATATTTCATGCAATCATGCATGAGACTCTCTGTTGTTGTGGTGAGAGAAAGGGAGGATGATTTTGCTATGAACTTCTCTCTCTGGACCTATTTATGATATTATGTTTTCGTTCATACGATTTTGGGCCATTTTCTGTAATACTCATTATTCAATGAGTACTTTTTGAAATTCAATAATACTGCTATAGAGAGTTGAATTTGTTCTTGGAATACCTTGTTCTCTGTTTCATTAACACCTTAAATATGGAGACATGCAATCATGCATGAAATTCTTTATAGATGTAATCACTCGAATTTCTTATTTGCTTTCTCCATCAATGTGGATAAACATTCTTTCCAACCTGAATGTTTCATGCAAGTTGTGGTGAGAGAAAGGGAGGATGATTTTGCTATGAACTTCTCTCTCTGGACCTTTTTCTGATATTATGTTTTCGTTCATACGATTTTGGGCCATTTTCTGTAATACTCATTATTCAATGAGTACTTTCTAAAATTCAATAATAATGCTATAGAGAGTTGAATTCGTTCTTGGAATACCTTGTTCTCTGTTTTATTAACACCTTAAATATGGAGACATGCAATCATGCATGAAATTCTTTGTAGATGTAATCACTCGAATTTCTTATTTGCTTTCTCCATCAATGTGGATAAACATTCTTTCCAACCTGAAACTTTGTTATCCCCATTGGCCACCTCAAATATAAACCTAGTTTGTGGGGTGCAACGCAAGGCTGCTACATAAGTAAATGCATTATATGGAATTATTAAGCCTGCAAATGATACTGTAAACATCCAACACCTACTTCTGTATAGCAGATTTCAGTTATCCATAACATAAGCACTTGAAAATGTGTGAAGCTAATTGATTATTTGAAGGGTCCTTTGAACATTCATTAAAAGAAGAAATTAAGGCCTTTAGTATGTATACCTTGTTAGAGGTATAACTTGTTTCCCACCACGTGTATCTTGTAATGCATCAATCTTAATTATGGTGTAAGGAACTCCAGAGATCTTCATAACTAATTCATATAATTGAGATAGTTTCTTTTCATCACAGATTGAAAGTCGCTTTTACTGCTATAAGCTTACAATTGCAACTTTGTTAAAACAAAAGGAATATCGTGGTTGTGGTGAAGAGAAATGTAACTGAGATCGAGGTGGAATTACTTAAATAAGAGGATTACATGTTGCACTGCTTGAAGGCTCCCAACGTTAGAAAGAAAACCCACCTGTGAAGAATGAAATAGCTAAAGCATTTATTCATAGAACTTGTTTGAAAGCCGATTTTCTCAATGTTATTGCTAGAATAGCTGAGAATACAAAGAAAGAGACTCAAGGGTAAGTAAATTGTTTGAACTAAAACAATGCTTTACTTGCACTATGGTTTATATTTGAAAGACACATCATAAAGGAAGCTTCGATTCTTTCCACATAGAGAATATGTCCTTGACAAAAAACTAAACTCTGTTTAAAAAGCTATGAAATAAGAAAATATGGTTTTATGGGGACTTTATTCTTTTTTCCGTCTACCAAACTTTAATTCATGGAACTTAAAAATGTATATTAACAACTAGAATCTATGCGAAACAAAGATAGATTATTAGAAAGGCATGGCATGGTATTCACACATTTTGGCATATGATTGTGCGAACTCCTCTGGGAGGTTCCTTCACGAATCGATTTTCATTGGTATCTAATGCCAGGGACTTTGCAACATGCATCACAAGCTAAATAATAAGAATCTGAAAAATATTCAAAACTACTAACAAATAAACAATGTACCGTTACAATCTATTAGTACTTTTGCAAATTAACTTCACACACCTCAACATAACTTCCAAAGGCTTGAAATCCAACCTTTTTATCCTTCACCAGTGCCCTTACTCGAGCTTTTTTAACAATCAATGACAATATCACCATCTACATTAGTCAAAACATAAGGCTAAAAGTCAGAATTCGTTTGATAATGCAAAGCAAATCAACCATGGTTATGAATACAAAACTATAACAAGAATATAAATTGCGATGATCTCATCAAACCCACCAACATTAAGAGCAATTTATCAAGCATCACACACATGTTTCTTCTTGCTAGTGATGAGCACGGCCCAACACAGTGCAGGTGGTGGGGAGCAGCACATAGACGATGTCCATGTCGACGCTGGGGATGTCGAGGACGGCCTCGTAGGAGCTGTACACCTTAGCGACGACGGAAAATCCCTTGTCGAAAGAACGGCTCCCTACGGCGTGAAGGACGACAATGGGAGCGAGAGCGAGAGCGTGGGAGACTTTATGCACAATTTTGGCACGACCGATGAAATCGAAACGAATTTTGGTGATTTCCGCCATTTTGAGATTTGAAATAGGGAGACCAGAGAGTTTTGGAGCAATGGAATGGTGTCCATGAGAATATGAACAAAAAGAAGATGCGAATGACCTAGCCCAATTTCAAACTTAGATTTTAGAAAAATAATTTATAAAATCAAATATTGCCACATGAAATACCAGCATAGGGAATAAAATTGTAGTCAGGAGTCATTAGATATTCGAAAATGATATTTCGACAAAATATTTTGACAAGTTTTTTACAATAGTGACGTGGCAAGGGAGTTTTTAATTTTTTCTTGCAAATGCTTTAATGAAACATCACGTGCGGGAGGATTGGTTTTGCAAAGTGAAAGAGAGAGAGAGAGAGAGAGCAAAAAACAGAGAGAGTTTCAGAAGTGGTGGAGACTGAGAGAGAAAGAGTGCTCCAAAGTTGTGGAAAGGAAACAACATTGCAGACAGCGAGAGAGAGAAGTGAAGAATTGCATCTGTGTGTCTGGGTTACTAGAGACAACGGGTACCGGAAGTCGTCGACTACAACCGTTTCATCGCCCCCACCGTACCATTCAACCGTTTTGTGAGTTTGTTACACCTCTTTCTCCCTTTTGTATTCGTCAAAAGGTGTTCCTCCCTCCAAAACCCTTATTTTGTTTGTTTAATTTTATGGAACAGAGTAGCCGAAAGTTGAACATGCAAAAATTTGTTTTTGATGACATTAAACATAAAGGTTGAAAATTTTCATTTATTTAACCCAAAGATTACATTTTTCAGTGCTCTGAATGATAGATTAAGTCTGCAACAAAAGGAGTTTATTGCTATTGGACGTCATTTAATATTTAAATTGGTTGTTGAGTAAACTGGGTGTCTATGGCAGCTTCAAATTGTTATATTTGTCATGTCATCCGTAAGTGGGAAGTAAAGACTACATATGTGGGCAGTCAAGTTACAAATTGTGGACTGAAGTTGCAGAATTTACAAAAACTAAAATATGGATATGTGATAACATAATGCAGTCACTTACACAAATTTTGCACTATTCAATGTCCATTTAATAAACATTGAACATTCACCATCGTGGGTGTTTGTGGCTCTTTCAAATTGTTCAAGTCGTCAAATCTTTCATATTTGGGGAGTAAAGCATTAACATATGGGGAGTACTGGTAGAAAATGTGGACTGCACTTGCAGGTTGTAAAGAAATATAATTGGGGTAATTTGATAACACCATGCAGTCACCAAAACACTGAATATTGACCATGGTGGATATTTGTGGGTTTTTTTTTTAAATTATCAAAATCCCCAAGTCATCTATAAGTAGGAAGTGAAACATTAATATGTGAGGAGTGAAGTTGAAAATTATGTTCCAAGGTCGTAGATATTTAAAAAGGTACAAAATTCATTTTTCATCAAGCAACGCAATAACTATCACAAATTTTCTATCTACCGAAATGCATGACCAAAACACTGGAAATTGACCCTTGGTCTTTGTTGAATGTTTGAAATTATCAAAATCGGCATGTCATTCGTAAGTGTGGAGTCAAGCAATAATATGTGGGGAGTGAAGTTGGATATTATGTTTCGAGATTGCATATTTTTTTAAAACTAATTTAAATATGGTATTGAGTTCACATTATTCACTCACTTAAACAAATTTACCATTTTCCAATTTCTATTGACTGATGTGAGTGCTTTATTACTTAACAATTGACAAAATACTCAACTCGTACGTAACTGGGGAGTCAGGAATTACTATGTGGGGAGTTAAGTTGAACATTATGTTTTCCAATTGTAGATATTTTTAAAACTAATTTAAATATCGTATTGAGATCTCACAATTCACCCACTTAAACAAATTTTCCATCTTCCAATCTCAATTGACTGACGTGAGTGCTTTCATACTTGACAATTGCCAAAATACCTATATCATACGTAAGCGAGGAGTCAAGCATTAATATGTGGGAGTTAAGTAGGACATTATGTTTGGAGGTTGTAGATCTTTTGAAAACTACTTTAAATATCGTATTGGGATCACACAATTCACCCGCTTAAACAAATTTTCTATCATCCAATCTCCATTCATTAACGTGGGTGCTTTCTTACTTCACAATTAACAAAATATTCAAGTCCTACGTAAGTGGGGAGTCAGGAATTAATATGCAGGGAGTTAAGTTGAACATTATGTTTTGAGGTTACAGATTTTTATAAAACTAATTTAAATATCGTATTAGGATAACACAATTCACCGACTTAAACAAAATTTTCATCATCCAATTTTCATTCACTGACGTGGGCGTTTTCTTACTTCACAATTGACAAAATACTCAAGTCATACGTAAGTAGGGAGTCAAAAATTAATATGCGGGGAGTTAAGTTGAACAGCATGTTTCAAAGTTGTAGATTTTTATAAAACTAATTTAAATATCGTATTGAGATCACACAATTCATCGACTTAAACAAATTTTCCATCATCCAATTTTCATTCACTGACGTGGGTACTTTCTTACTTCACAATTGACAAAATATTCAAGTCATACGTAAGTGGGGAGTCAAGCTTTAATATGTGGGCAGTTAAGTTGAACATTATGTTTCGATATTGCAGATTTTTATAAAACTAATTTAAATATCGTATTGAGGTCACACAATTCACCGACTAAAGCAAATTTTCAATCATCCAAATTCCATTCATTGACGTGGATGTTTTTTACTTGACAATTGCCAAAATACTCAAGTCATACTTAAGTGGGGAGTCAGGAATTAATATGTGGGGAGTTAAATTGGACATTATGTTTCGAGGTTGCAGATTTTTTTAAAGTAAGTTAAATATTGTATTAGGATCACACAATTCAGCCTATTTAAGAAATTTTTCATCATCCAATTTCCATTCATTGACGTGGTGCTTGTCTTACTTGACTGTTGCCAAAATGCTAAACTCATCCATAACTGGGGAGTCAAGCTTCAATATATGGGGAGTGTTGTTGTAAATTCTGGACTACACTTGCATCTTAAAAAATATTTTAATATGGTATTGGGAACACACAATTAACTCACTTTAACAAATTTTTCATCATCCAATTTTTATTTACTAACGTCGGTACTTGTCTTACTTGACAATTTTCAAAATCATCAACTCAACCTGTAAGTAGGGAGTCAACCATTAATATGTGGGGAGCAGTGTTGCAAATTCCTAATTGCTCTTGTAGGTGGTTAAAAAATTAAAATTGTAACACACATTGCATTGTCCTTCATACAATTTTAATAACCGAAATACTGCATATCCACCATAGTCCGTGCTTATGTTGCTTGAAAATTGTCAAAATTTTCAACTCATTAGTAAGTGGGAAGTTAAGAATTATTATGTGGAGACTAGTGTTGTAAATTTTGGACTACAATTGCATCTTTTAAAAAAATTTCAATATGGTTTTGTGATCACACAATGCATTCACTTATACACATTTTACATCATACAATTTACACAACCTAAACATGTATATTGACTAACGTGGGTGCTTTTGGTCCTTTAAAATTATAAATTATGTCAAAGCTTAAATAAGTGGGGACTCAAGCATTAAAATGTGGAGAATATTGTTGCAATTTCTACACTGCAGTTGCAGATTTATAAAAACTGTCAACATATAAATGAACAACAGAGTTCCAAATTAATATTCAGCAGAACTTCAACAATACCTATGTCCTTCCTGTGGGCACCAATTACAAAAAATCAGGGGATCTACCATATGTTTTTACTCAACAAAACAAATAACTTTACCAAAATATCATACTCTGCTCAAATTAATTGAGACCACTACAAGCACCCAAATACGGATATCCCCAAATGTGCTTTCTTCATATATTCCAAAGAGCCACAACTCTAGAAAATCATTGTAGTCTCCGCAAACCCACACAAACCGCTGGAAAATCACAGCGAAGTCACAATGCAACGGTCTCGATGAATGTTATTGAATGGGAATAGTGGAAGTGGCCTCCCTGTGGACTATCAAATGGTTGTCGGCGAGCACTTCAGGTGGTCGCTGTCTCCTGTTACCCAAAGAGAGGGCTGCAATGCTTCTTCCTTTGCAACAATTCCTTCTCTCTCCACCTCTTCCTTCTTTCTTTGTATTTCATTCTCTTTCTCTTTCACTTTGCCTAAGAAATGTTCCCGCACGTGTAAGGGTTTATCTCATTAATGCATTTGCAATAAAAAAATTTAAAATCCCTTACCACATCAGTATTGTAAAAAATGAGTCAAAAAGTTTTGTTGAAATATCATTTTCATTAGATATTCCCAATGCAGCACCTGAAAGTGGGTTACTAAGCACAAAACAAGAAAAATAAGACGACCCCACATCATATGCAATGTCCCATCACTTTACTACAAGGTTTTAACGGAAAATGATATTTTGACTACTAAATTTTGACAACTTTCTCTTACAATATGATGTGTCATCTTTTGAGTGGTTTTGGAATATTGAGAATGAGAAAATGGAGAAACGGAGAACCATTTACAAGATGCCACCTAAGGTTGTAAGAGAAAGTTGTCAAAATTTAGTAGTCAAAAAATCATTTTCCAGGTTTTAACCACCTAAATGCATGGCCAATCACATGAAATCGTGTACTGGACAATGACTATCACAAATTAGAGAAACAAATGTCACTATTGTTGGGAAAATGGGATGCGCACCACACAAAATGAGAGGCAATTTACTGCATTATTTTATTGAACTGTGATAGGCTATTTAAAAGTTGTGTATAATGCACCATATTAACCATCATCTATCTTAGTCGGGTAGAATGGAATTTAGCCCAATATTTCATCAATATACCAAATATTTTAGTAACCTAATAATTATTCACTATTTCAGCAAAACAAACTACTAGACATCTTATTTAAAAACTATTACAACTTTGTTAAACAAATTAAAAACAACCTAATCATTAATTTAAGATTATCTAACAAAACTCCCCCGTAAGCTTAAATTTTTCTTTTTTCATCATGAACAATTTCCTGAATTCCTGAAATGTTGTTGTAGACAATGGTTTTGTGAGCATATCAATTATCTGCTCTTTACTTCTCGCATGCTCGAGCTCCACACCTCCTTCTTTTACTTTTCCTTGATGATTCTTCAACATTGACAAACTTAACTGCTATAAAGGCCTAGAACTGGCAAGTTCCCTTGGAACATCAACAGATGCCACCTTTGAGTGAGAACACTTTGCTCCACCGACATTATCCAACCCACTAGCAACTAGTACATTTGAGTTGCAATATCCACCAACTTGCATCTACTTCACTTCAATCCTATTAGCCAAACTTCTTACAACATCAAGCTCACTTTCAAGCTTCCACCAAATCTCTCGTATTTGTTGTTTTGATTTTGAGGAGAAGCCTATCTTGATTCCATCCATCTGTCAGGGCTTTACAACCCCATTCTCCAATGGAAGACCTCAAGTGCTAGGAATTGCCTCCTAATGAGGTATGGGGCTTAAAGGTCCATCATCTTCATGCTCAACATTTAGGCCAAAAGGTTCATCACGTTGTTGCTGCTTGTACGAGTCATCAAAGACCAACACTACTTGTGGTTGAATTGTATCGCCATTCCATCTTAAATTCACATGTGGTTGAGGGGACTTTCTACCCTCCAATTTTGAACTCTCTTGTTGCCAAAACATGTTAACATCCTTTGACCTAGGACTCACTTGTAGTTAAGCTATATTCCCACCCTTTTGAGTTTGGGACATGTTCACATCCTCGATTCTTGAACTCGCTTAAGGCTGGGCATATTCTCATCCTCCAACCCCAAATTCCTATAGGACAAAACCATATTCCCATCCTCCAATTGAGGTTGAGTTATATTTTCATCCTTCATGTCTAGCTTCAAACACCTTTTCTATAGGATGCTCAACTCAAATTTGTACATCTGGTTTTTCTTCATTTCTACTTGGTTTGCTAGTCGATTGTGCTTATCCTTCAAATACAGTACCCGATCCTTTATCAAAATCGAGTTTCCTTTCTACATCATTTGACATATGCTTAAACTAATACTTTTCAACTCGGGAACATAGTAGACATCCTTGATTTCTCCAACCTGTTAATCCTTCTACATGTGTCGAATTGTTCCACGTCCTCCTACTACCACCTTGGAATCATCTCCACATGATACTAATTCGGCCTACATCTTGATGAGTTCATTGAACAAACTCTCATCTCCATGCATGTGATTGCTCACTCTAGTGTCCAAATACCAGACTAAGCTATTTAAACAGCCTGGACTAAGCTCGTCACGTCATCTCCTTTCATCCACACAATTTGAACACCACTCGACATCCGTGAGAATATTTTCTCCCTTTTTTAGTTTGAAAAAACTTTGTTATGTGACCAACCTTGCCATAATTGTAGCAACTTGTCGTTCTGCATTCTATTGCGTAGTGGTCGTGCTTGCCACACTTGAAGCATTTCACTTAAGACTTAGATCAACCTCCTCGTCCCCTTCCTTGACCACGGTCACACCAATTCTACAACCTGGTCTGATCTGTTTTGTCTTCAATATCACCTCAGTCACATCCACCTCGTTCGTGGTCACCTCATCCTCTACCTCTAGGACTTTGACCCTAAGTGTTCAGAGTTCCATCTAAATCAAGTTGCACTTGTAGCTATAGTGCATGGTCAAGTGGTTCCTTCTTCTTCCTTCTCCTTTGTTTTTGGGCCTCATGTGGCTTGACAAGTTCTTCCATTAAGATAATTGAAAGGTCCTTCGACTCCTCAATGGCGAATATGATGCTCTCAAATTCATCTGTCAATGACCAAAAGATTTTCTCCATAACCCGACTTGCTAGCATTGGCTCTCCATTCCTGTCGAGTTGGTTGGCCACCTACTCTACTCGAGTTATGTACTCGGTTACTTGCTCTCTGTCCTCCATCTTAAGGCATTCAAACTCTCATTTGAGGGTTTGTAGCCAGACTTGTTTGATGTGGTCGCTCCCTTTGTATGCAACCTCTAGAATCTCACATGCTTCTTCTTAAGATGCAAATTTGCAATCTTCTCAAAGCTTGACTCATCCACCGCATTGTACAAGAAGTACAAGGTCGATTTATCTTTCACTCACATCTTTCTCAATGCGGCAATTTGTACCACCATCCGGTCTTCGTTTTCCATGGGTTCTTGGTACCCGCTCTCCACTATATCCCATAGGTCTTGGTATCCTTGAAGGGTTTTCGTTTGTAAACACCAATTATCATAATTGATTTCTTTGAAAATTGTGGCGCGTTCATACCATTAACAACTTTTGCAATTATTCCCATTTTTTCAAAGCACTCAAGCTCACACTGCTTTCCTCACACTATTTCACTCGCTCTCTTTTTCTCTCTCTCAATACTTAGAGCATAAGAGTTGTGGTACCACTTTTTTGAATAAAGGAAAAAACTTACAGATACTAGAAGAATAAAAAATGGGATGCACACCACACAAAATGAGAGGTAATTCACTGCATTAATTTTATTGAAATGTGATAGGCTATTTAAAAGTTGTGTACAATGCACCATACTAACATTCATCTATCTTAACCTGGTATAATCACTAGTGCAGTAAGGGATTTTGGCCTCGGTTGTTTTTTATATTCTGCCTCGATTCCAGAACCGAGGCATATTGAGGCGAGGCAAAAAAGGGTGGGTTTTGGCCTCGAGTGTTAACCGAAGCCACAAAGGTACTTTTCTGCCTCAATTCTCTGAGGACCCGAAACCATAGGAGTATTTCGCACGCGCCACCATTAGCATTGTTGTGCTCGTCCTCACCACCGAGATCGTTGGCAAATGTTGTCGCAGCCAGATCTTCACCAGCATTGACCGAGCAACCCACCGTGACGCTTAAACCCATGGTGTGCTACCACTACACGATTTGGATGCGACAACGACAAACCACCATGAACCAGTAGAGCCAAGAGATCCAACACCTCCACTGTCATTCGAAGCAAAAGTGCAAGCCACCGTGGTGGGCAACCCTACCACTATGACGCAGACAACACCACAACTCTCACAAACCCAATCGAATCGGGAGTTGAGCCCGAATTCCGCCATCACCACCGTAGACAAAGGAAGAGGGTTTAACCCAATATTTTGGCAATATACCCAATATTTTAGCAACTTGATAACTATCCACTATTTCAGCAAAACAAACTACTAGATCTATTATTTAAAAAATACTACAACTTTGTTAAAAAAAATAAAAAAAAAACACACTACGCACGAGATCAACAAAACCACAACCTTACTAGTCACTCCACAAACTACATAAACGTAACAATAAAAAAGTAAAAGGGTTTGTGACCCTTCCTTCACAAACCACTGACCTAGTGTGGAGACAGAGGAAAAAAATGCATGCACAACTGCATGAAACATTATATAACCCAATGTATAAATAGACCGTGGTAGTCCGCAAATATGAGAGAGAAAGTTCCATAACAAATTATAGTATAAAGAACTTACATTTCGAAAACCCGCAAACAAGTATCAAAGACCGAAACAATACTCATTCATAAACCTATGCATCACACAACAGAAAAATAAAGAAATTATGTTGCTGGAAAAGGAAGAAGGAACAACAACCTTTCACAGCTTCACAACATACATGCATGACCTCTTCCAAAACGCAAACAATGATCACACATAAGCAAGCAAAAGAAAGCACAAAGGTTTAGATTCCCATACCTCGTGTAGAAGTTCCTCCAAGGTTTCTGTTTCTCCCGCAATTTCTCCCTGTAGGCTCACCTTCGCAATTCTTCGCAAATTAATTGAATGAGTATAGAAATTTTGATTCTAGTGTCCTTTTTATGTTTGCTGGAAAACATATTAAATAGGTTAGGCGCACATGTGCAGAGTAGTGCTGAAATAAGTGCAAACCCACTTGATATCATTTGAACCTCGTCAACCTACATTCCTTTTTTAATTTTTTTTAAACTTTGTTTTCTCAATAGATTACCATTGAGCCAGAACCAAAAATTCTTTGCCCGCGGAATCTACTTGCACTCATCCCTAGACTACGATTACGGGGACAAGGCAAATGGGATGTAACAAAACTCAAAGCGATAAAGAATGAAATTGGGTGCTTAAAGCCTTTAACACTGAACATGGTTCCATTGATTATGCACTTGGAAGCTTCATTTGGTTAAGTATAAATGTACCTTTTAATTATGGAAGACATGTGAATCAACTCTGGAAGAAATCTACAAATCAATGGATTAATAAGTGCAAACCCACTTCATGCCATTTGCACCTTATAAACATACATTCATTTCTCAATGTTTTTTAATACTTGCACATGGTTCTTTAATTATGTACATCGAAGGTTCATTTTCTGAATTTTGAATTATACAATCTAAAATACAATTTTGAAGACCGAGTTAATTCTCTAAATTGTATAAATAATACCATTTTCAAGTTTTAAATTCCACGATATGAATACATGTGACACATTATGTCTGGTGCTTGATGAACAAGGTATGGTCACTTTTACTACAATTTCTTCTGGGTTAATTTAAATATTAAGATGATATTCACATCAAGACAATTTTCAATACCTAATTTAGGTTGATTATAAGCTATCATTTCTTCGAGGCCTATTTGTTATCAATATCAGAGTAAACAATATTCTAACAACGTACGAGTCTACAAGCTCCTCCTCCAAAGCATAACCATCTTTCACTACCTTTGTTCATGTTCCATCTCATTTTGTGCAATGCTTCAATTTCACATAATTTGACATAATCTACAACGGATAGGGTACGAGGATTCCCCGCTAAAATGGGGATAGGTTCAGGTGATACCTACGGGTACGGGTTTATTTGTCATCTCTAGTGAAGAAAAAATTGTTATTCTTCTTTTGGATAAGAAAAATTAATTATTTGGTGGTGGGTTAAAATTATAATTTTATTCCACGGTGGAATTTTGGGATAACTAACCTTCGTCTTTTGACCGTGTGATTTGGTTGTTAGATCAATGGGTGTAAGTGGATTTTTGGAATGATAATTACTATTTGAGGATGAGAACGATTTGATAACATGCTCTTGGATATAACTATGGTGGCTTTTGTTTTGTTTTTTTTTTTGGAGTGCATGCATTTTGAGGTAAGTTGGTTGAAATTACTTTATTTAGTTTAGTGGATTGAATTTATCGTTTTAGGAAAAAAAAAGGTGAAAAGATAATATGAGATATAATTATGGACTTACCTTTGGTGTGGTGGAAATTCTGTTGTCGTTTGGTTTTTGTTTTATGCTATGGGTTCATAGGAATTTTCGGTGCATGATGATGTTAAGGGTTTATGATGCAAGAGCAAAATTAATGCTTTTACCTTGAAGAATGATATTGGGCTTTGTGTTGTCATGGTGGGTTTAATATTGATCAAATGGGTGAATTTTAGGAAGTGATTAGGATTGAGTGAGTGCATAATTATTTGACAACAGGTGTATAATTTGTTGTATAATGTAATTGGCTAGTCACATGAATGAATTGTGTGCAGGGATATGTAATGTCTTTTAATTGTGCAGTGAACAAGTAAGAAATGGAATTTTTGTAGCGAGTTAAGTGTAGTTTTGTTATGGAAAAGGTTCCAGGTGTTAGGTTCAAGTTTGTATGCTTTAGAGTTCTTAACATCTATTTGTTGTTTTTCGTATTTCTAGAATTATCGGGTCATTGGGGGAAAGGGTTGGTCGCTGAACGAGTGGCATGATAGATGGGTGATATAAATTTGTGAGACGAAGTGGTCTTTGGGTAACTGGTGGTCGTTGGGCGGCTGGTGTGTTGTGTGTTGATACCCAATTTGGGTGTTTTGAGCATCAGGTTGCCTTTTTTGCATGTTTTGCTCTTTTCGACTATGGTTGCAGGTGCTAGGTCATGATACATGTATGATATGATTTGCTAAGTCTTTTTATGATGCATTCACATGATGATTTGATGTATGGTTGATCATATGATGATGTTATATGCATGTGTGTGTGTGTGTAATGACAGTGTATGTATTCTCTCATAACATCAAACCTAGGTTGGTTCTTTTACCCAGAAGGCTTTTGTGAGTCGACTAAAAGGGTTTCTTTCGGCCATAAGGCTTTAGCATGAGCTTAGCAAGAGTTGATCTTACCTAATGCTTTAGTGAACAGGTAGAGTTATTGGTTGTAAGTCTTACGGAAAGCATGAGAAAGGCCTTTTCCAAGAGGTTTTCATGCGCAAGAAAGGTAAATGGTTGGTTATGAGAGAATGTCATACCGTGTGATATTACTTGGTGGTAAAATGAATTAGTTGACTTATGAACTAAGTGAGTTGTATGTTGGCATTATATTGTTATGTGATAAGTGTCAATTATTAGTTAAATTGTATATCATGTAGACACTTATGTTGCACTAAATCAATGTAAAAATCATTGCAATTGCCCTAATTTTTCATAATTACAGAATGAGGTAGTGAGAAAATATAAAAAGTGGAATTTAATACATTTTGTGTTGTTTTGTAGGTAAAATGAAGTAAATTATAAAGTTGGTGTTGAACCCCAAAAGATGAACCAAGAAAGTTAAATTTTAAGCCTATGACTAAGCAACAAAATTTGGCACTTAAGCCACATTTTAAGAAAAAATCACTACAAAGAAACATGAAGCTCCAGATTTGAAGCTGAGCACGAATAAGAAACCTCCATGGCAAGGAAACCTCCATGGCAAGGAAACCTCCATGGCAAGGAAACCTCCATTGTTGAACTTGCAAAAAAATGAACGCCCAAGCTTGGGAAGAAACCCATTTTGGAAGGAATCCTCCATGGCTAAACTTCAAGATTTAGAAGCTAGAGCAGCACTTGAAATCTTAGAAATACAGGGCATGACCCCTGGTATATTCATGTTGACTTTGTATACTATCCTAGAGAGAGAAACTCTTAGATTAATGTAGTTCTTACATTATATTAGTATATAACTATTGAAGGAAGGATGCTAGTCCAAGTTCATCTTGTATTCATCATCATGAGCACCAAATTCCTCTATAGTTGGTGTAACATCTCGTCAGGATATTATGGATTTTAATAAAACAAAGGAATATAAAATTTTAAATATATCGCATTTATGAATAAATCCTCATTTCCCAAAACACGGGAAATTTCAAACTTTATTATTTTACTAAAGCATTCATAATCCATAATTACAAAACTGAAAGTCTAGTCAAAATAGGCCATGAGCCTTTACAACATATTTCAAATCAAAAATAGAAAACATAAACATAAAAATTCCAGGATATCCCCACTCCGCGGCTAAGCCTCACCAGCACCACCTGCATCAACAACATCTGCTCACGTGTACCGCCTACACGATCATCGCCAAACACAAGAAGATAGGGTGAGCTTAACAATTAAAACATATAAAATTCGTATACACATATACAACAGATATATATAAACAACACAATCATCCCAGAGAGTTTCCCTTCTTTTAATTCTCATCACCTAGCCATAACCAGATCATTCGTGTTCTACCTCTTTTAGTGATTACCCTAAGGTAATTTGCTGCCAAACCTATCGGCCACAACTGACAGAGCACGTACGGGAAACCATTTCTACGGATCATACACCGTAACGCTAGGTGGAGTTCCCAAATACGAACATAGTTCGCATTGTCCCGAGACTACCAAACTCGTCAGCTATCTGCTGAGGAGGGTGTAACATCCCTAGCTACCCCTCCTCGGGTCCCAGAGGCTGTCAGGTTACTACAGCCCAATGCACCCTAACCCATCACCCTTCTCCGTCCATTCATACTGGGTGGGTTGTTGCCAATGGGAATCAAACCCCCAACCTGACCTTTAACACCTCTGGCTCACCAGCAGATGCTGTAACATCCCTGGCTACCCCTCCTCGGGTCCTAGAGGCTGTCAAGTTACTACAGCCCAATGCACCCCAACCCATCACCCTTCTTCGTCCATTCATACTGGGTGGGTTGTTGCCAGTGGGAATCGAACCCCCAACCTGACCTTTAACACCTTTGGCTCACCAGCAGATGCTACCAGTTGTGTTGCAGCACAACTGGTACCATCTGCTGGTGAGTCAAAGGTGTTAAAGCTCAGGTCTGGGGTTCGATCCTCCCTGGGAACAACCCACCTGCTAGTTGGTGCTAGAGGTGATGGGTTGGGGTGTATTGGGCTACGGACCTAACACAACCGGTTTGAGGGTGGCAGGTGGGATGCCTGGTAAGCCCAAGAGGATTCGAGGGTGTTACAGAGGGCAATCCATCTGGACCCATCCGTACTGGCCACAACCAGCACACTCACACTGGCAACACTCACCAACCAGAGCTCAACTCAAGGGTTCCTCGTGTTCATCCTCCATCTCGAGCCAAACTCGAGGGATGCCATTCCGAGCTCAACTCGAGGAATGCTACGTGCTTAACCCTATCTTGAGCTCAACTCAAGGGATACGTTCCGAGCTCAACTCAAGGAACCCAGCAATCTTACCTTTGAAGCATCACCAAAAGTCTCGTAGATCACGCCTACAAAGTCCAACGACTAGGACTTACAACAGCCAAATCGCCTAGCAGGGGATACGTACCGCTAGGCGCTACCAGCTTCCAGACCGCCAAGCACCAAGTGCCTCAAAACCATCAATAATTGAAGACACCGCCTGGCGGGACAGTTCACACCGCTAGACACATCCACTCTCAAACCTCACTGAATCCACCGCAACCACCTAGCGGATCCACCTTCACCGCCAGGCGGAGTTCATACCAGACCCCACTAACGCTGTTGTTATCGCCTAGCGGTCTAACACCACCGCCAGGCGCTATATCAGTACAGGCACAGTTCTGATCTCTTTGCAACCCTACACAGATTAAACTACTCACCCAAGCATCACGACTTACGCTATCTTCTCCAGTTTATGGAATTGCCTTTTCAGTGGCTAACTTACTATCCAATTCCCTACTTTATTCAAAATTTAACCTTAGTCAACACTACCACACCACAATGCACTCCCAATGCTTATTCCGTAACTTAATTTTAGTCATTACAGCCATTACCAACTCATTCCCTTTTCTAGTGTTAGCTTTGAGTTAAACTCCCAATCACAATAGTAGGTCAAGTCTCTAAACCTCTTGCACCTAACTTACCCAAGTCTAGAATTCCTACTATGCCATAATTGATATAAGCAAGACCTATAATAGCTAATATCATTACATCCTAAGGTAATCCCAACCTCTTAAATTCGTGCCCAAGAACTCCCTCATCAAATTTCCCCAGATATCACAGAATCCAATCAACTAATCCCAACTAAAATGGTAACAGAACCCAACCCAGCGCTTGTCATCATAACCATGCAGCAGCACTGCCACTGCGTTGGCGCCTGGCGGCAAGCCACGTGCCGCTAGGCGGTATATATACTTCTGGCAATTTTCCAAAATTTTTGCACCTGCAAACTCCACCCTTTTCCAGTTTTTCATTCCAGATTAATCTCCCTTACCTCTCGCACAAACTCACTTATAATCATAATATTTCTCAATCTACACACACATCAATTAATAATATTACAAAGCATTTCATTCGCTAGCAATACTCGCGACATCAAAACCCCAATTGTTCAACCCTAAAACACTTCGTCACTGTTCCATTTGATTATGACATTGATTACGAGGTTATACCAACAATTTGACATCAATATTATCCCTGAATAACTCCAGTTAACCTGTCCTCTGATCAGAAGTAACCCAGAACCCATAAAACACTAAAAACGAATCGTTTCGCTCGTGTCGCCTGGCGGTTTAGTCAAATACTGCCAGGCCCATCATCCAGAAACTCAGAAATGGTAAAACCCCCATGCTTTAGGGATGTACCGCCAGGCGGTTCCTTCCTTAGGAACCCAGAATCTCCAAACCAAGATGAGTCGCCTGGCGATTTCTGGAAATATTCCAAAAACGTCACAATTCAAGCATAAACAGACTATAATCATACATTCCATACTACATATCATGCAATTATTCACTCACATAATCAATAACGAGTAAAACTCCCCTAACCTGGATTCCTTAGCTTAAATTTGTAACTTGAAAGTTCTCCCTTGATTCCAATGACCTTCTTTGACTCTCCTCTATGCAGTCCAATGATCCACCCCACCTTACAACTCTCAAATTTCGTTCTCTCCTCTGCTAGCACAATGACAAACTACCAAAACCCTCTCTTCTACCACTAATTGGCCTTTTAAATTGGGTCTTAATTGTGGTTTAATGGAATAAAACGAAAATGATTTAAAACTAGTGTTTATTGTCATTCATGAGTGCATTATGGACTGTTTTTCAGCCACTCCCAGGCTTCCCATTCATCTAGGTTCTTTCAACTCTTCACATTCACACCAAAATTCAAAATGGCAAAATTAAAGTTCAATTTGGGTTTTCTAAGACTTGAACCCATAACCATGCAATGCCAAACCAATGCCAAACCATCATGCCAAATTCCTATTTCATGCTAACTAATATAATTCAAATATCATATTATTCCACAGCATGACTAACATATATTTAAAAATAATAAAAAATAATAACACAAAATTGGCATACATAGGACTCAAACCCAAGTCCTCTCACACAATCAAAGTACTCTCAACCACATGAGCTAGCACTTTTTCACGTCATACCAATCAAAATTTAATGTCATAAAGGCTTCTACTACCCATATTTATTAATTATTTATTTATTTAATTAATTAAATTTCCGCGGGTCTTACAGTTGGGATTAAATGTAACCTTTAAACTCTCTCTGTATTGCACTTGATTATATATATATTGTGTTATTGTTTTACGTGTTGGTTACTTGGTTTGCACTACTAAAAATTATAACATTACATGGAATTTTTCTTACAAATTTGTTAAGAAAATTTGCAAGACTTTTTCCTGCTATTTTTTCTAAGAATCTTAATTGGCAGGTAATTCCTTCATGGGTAATTATTTCCTACAAAATTATAAAATTCGTAAGTATTTCCGACAAAATTTGTTGTGAAATGTGTTTTATACAAAATATTGTGCAAAACAATTGGCAGCAATTTCCTAGAATTTTTTTTTCATGACAAAATTTATATGTTGTAGTAGTGTTGTATTTCACTTCGTGGTGATTTGGCCAATCATTGCACCTCATCAGCACTACAACTGACATAGTATACTTGTGGGAAAAGTTGGACCCTCATTAGGCCATCAACACATGTTGGCCTTTATTTACGGTAGAGCTACTCTCTTCACTCCCAATTTATGGTTTTGTTCTATAGGAACTTTAGTGGTCTTTAATCAATCATACATGTTTCTTTGAGAAGATAAAAAATGATACTTTCTTTGGGAGATAAAGATGTCTTTCTTCGAGTAAGCTATTTCTATCCCAAGTAAGTACTTCAATTTTTGTAGATCCTTCATTTTAAATTGGGTGGCAAGCTTTTGTTTCTCGTGTTCATCATGTACTGCAACAATCATATCATCAACATAGACCAAAAGTAGTATAAGTTGACCTTCTAGGAATGCTTGATAAATAGTGTATGGTCACCATGACTTTGTTGATAGCTTATGGAAATCATAACCTGAGTGAGTATACCAAACCAAGCACGAGGTGACTGCTTGAGCCTATACAAAGCTTTCTTCACCTTGCACACTTTATTGCCTCCTTCAATAGACCTAAAACCTGGAGGAATTTCATGTATACTTCTTGCTCTAAATGTCCATGCAGGAAATAATTTTTCACATCAAATTGTTGCAATTCCCAACCAAAATAAGCTACCAATGAGATAATGATTCTAACTGTATTCATCTTTGTCATTAAAGCAAATATTTCCTTATAATCAAGACCATAAGTTTGAGTATATTCTTTGGCAACTAACCTTCCTTTGTAATGATCTAATGTGCCATCAAATTTATACTTTAGATTATAAACCCATCTGTATCCTACTAGATTTTTATCTAATGGCCTGTCAATAATAGTAGAGAAAAAACTCTGATGCTATATAGAAAGGTGTTTAGTGGTCACAAAATGAGAAACAAGATACTTGGTACAAGACCTAGTTCCTTTTCTCAAGGCAATGGCCAGGTTATGAAGGTCAGGTTCACAATTACTATTGAAAGAATTTTCCAAAGGTTTAAAGGTACTAGTAGAAGTATTTACATTTAGCTCAGACGATTGAAGCTGTTATTGGATCAAGTAGGATGTTTTTGTCACCTTTGGTATTGTACATGGGAAAACTCTCTAGACGACTAGATTTTGTAGTTGACCCTAACTTAGGATTATTAGGAGCAATTGATATGATCCCAAGAAGGCTTATAACTTGGGCCATTGGCTAGGCCTATTTAGTTTACCCTTGTTATTAAATAAATACATATTTTTGAATGTTTTATTTTCAACCTAATAATTGGGCTTTATTTTACAGCCCATTTATTCATAATTCAGCAACTGTTGTGTGGAATGTTTTGAGCCCAACACGCATGGATTAGGTTGCCTTCATACAAGCCACGTTCTTCAAGCACTTCCTAAGTGAATCCTCTTTACGCGTGCAAAGTACAACCCAACAATGCACCTAAATGCCTCCTTTCCTTTCTCCACGCATTCAATAGTTTCCAACGTTTTCTTAATTGAGCCGAGAAGCCCAAAGTCTTCTCCTAATGTTGCAACGTTGTACTAGGGATTCCAGAAGCCAATGTTCAGTCCTTACTTCACGTGTAGCCAACCTAGTTTCTCCCAAAGCCAAAGGCCTGCTAGGGTTTACTATCTCCTTCACATGTCTCACCCAGCGGCTAAGGTTCACAATTGTTTCACTGTTAGGGTTCTGCTTTGTTTCCCATCTTTGCCACTAGGATCCTAGACGACATCCTCTTCCATTTCTTTTTATCGGTTGCCCTTCATCTATAAAGGGCGCACGCCATTTGTTTGTAAAGCATCTTTGATTAATAGAGAGAGGTTTATACCCCATTTTAGAGCTCACCTTCCTAGTAGAGGTTCTACCTCCTAGGGTTTCTGAAACCATTGAGAAACAAGAGTTCCCAACTGGAACGAGAGAGATTCGAGTTCTTTAGAGTCTTCCGCTACGTTACGATGGTGTTTTGCGTAGATTGATTAGTGGAACACCGATTAGAGTGGATGTCTGGCGAGATCCGCGACGGAGCGTCTCCATCAACAACTTTAGAGATATCCATACCACATGTTTTTGGAAAAGTATTTGGAGTACCAAGAGCATTAGAATGAGATGGTTCCTCTATGAAAGGTATGAAAGATGACTCAAAGATTCAAAAGACTCAACTTCAAAAGAACTCCCCCTCTAAGCTGATGTCGAGTGTAAAAAGATTTAGTTTCATCAAAAGTAACATTCATAGAGGTAACAAACTTTCAACTTGGAGATGGTAACAATGATATCCCTTTTTATTAGATGCATAACCAATGAATATGCATTTAACATCTCTAGGGTCTAACTTCCCACAAAATTGACTATGAATATGGATAAACACAACACATCAAAATAACTGACTATGAAGACAAAAAAGAAAAGGACCAATTGGATAGAAGAAAGACATGGATTCAGTAGGACTCATGAGATAAAGAACTCTCAATTACAATGAATAATAATTATCTCTCACGCAAGATAGTTCAATTAAACTTATAGGGTAAACATCACAATGTGAAGGATATTACAATGGTTTTTACTCAACCAAATATCACTACAAAATATTAATTTGACTTTATGTTCTCAGAGTATTCTGACCATGAATTCTTCTATAGATTTGAAAATTCTTCTATTGTGGCTATCATCTGGGTAGTCTTTGATCTATAGAGTTTTTTCCTTACTCTTGATTGGTTGATAATCATATGACAATTTTTCCAATATTTAATCAGAGATGATTTCATATATTATTCTTTTATCAGGTGTAACACCTGGGAAAAAATAAATAAATAAATAAATAAATATTTATTTAATAAATGTGAGTGGGGGAATCTCTAAATTAATTAATACAGCAAATTATGACAAGGAATAATATTAGCTCAAGTGATTAGGAGTAGAGATGGCAAATAAACCCGTCCCCGTGGGTATTGCTTGAACCCGTCCCCGTTTTGACGGGGAATCCCCGCATTGACTGGGTATGGGGAATCCCTGACTTTTTCAATTGGGTATAGGGATGGTTATGGGGATGTACATATCCCCGCCATAATACTCGTCCCCATCATATCTCAGTCATCATTGAAATTATTAAAATATTCACAATTAATTAAGTAACTCGATATATATATATATATATATATATATATATATATATATATATATATATATATATATTTTTTTTTCAATTTTTTATTTTTTCTAATTATTTGGTTTGTCATGAAACTCATTCGTATCTCCAATATATTTTTCATCTTATCATAACATTTATGTAATTATGTTAAAATAATGTATGTCAATTTAAAAAAAATTATGTCATATTTGAATATTTCTATTATTTTTTAATATATTTATTTATTGTATATTTTCCTTTCACATGAGTATGTTTAATACTCTCAATTTAAGTGTTTAATAACATAAACATTTTACTAGGTAATATAAAAAAATTCTTTACTTATTTTTATTAATTTTTGTTTCATTTGAAGAATTCTTTTATTTTGCTAAAACAATTATTTCTCAACCATTGAGTATATATGTTGATATTTGAAAAGTGTTCTTAGATGTCTAAGGTATTTTTCATCTTATCATACCCTTAATTATACATTCATTTTCCTTTGTGTGATTTCTTTCAATAGTTTCCAAGACATACATTTGTTAATTTTTTAATATTTTTATTTGTTGTTTATTTTCATCATGTAGAATACTACACCAGTACAGTAAGGGCTTTCTGCCCTCGTTGTTTTCCACATTTTGCCTCGGGTCTGGAACCGAGGCATATTGGGGCGAGGTCAAAAGGTACACCTTTTGGCCTCGGTCATCACCCGGTGCCATATACATAGCTTTCTGCCTCGGGTCAGTTAGGACCGAGGCCATAGCTGATATGCATACTCATCATCTCCATCATCCACTGCAGTCACACGAACACACATCTGCACCCAGTGACTCACTTCATTCCTGAAAATTTTTTCAGGATCCACTTTGGTCTTAATGTTCACCAACCTCTCCAAAGTGGTAGGTCTTCTACCAATCCCTCAGTGCGAGCCTCCGGCGGCGGAGTTTGACTTTCCTTCCCCTTGACCACATCCTTCTTCTTGGTCCCGTCCTTCACCTGCGTCTGACGACACGCAGCAAGAGCTCCCCCACCGCCGCCTCCCGCTGCTAAAGTTGGATGAGCGGCAGATTTAGCCTTCTTCTTGTCGGATCTGAAAGGAGAATTGGAGGAGAAAGAGCGAGGACTGTTGGATGACGCATCGGGACTAGAGGAATCAGATTTTTTGGAAGAGAAGAACCTTCCCTTGAAGACCATGTTTGAATGAACCAAACGAACCCTAGCACCAGGTTTTGGTCTCACCGGAGAATACCAATGAGGTTATTGTTGTTGTGCCGGATGATGTTTTGGAGGGTGGCAATAAGGGGAAGAGTGAGGAGAGTGTTCATTTTGAACAGGGTGAGGGGTTAGTGTTGTCGCAGAGAGAGATGAAGGAGATGCAGCGGCGCGAGGAAGAAGTAGAGGGTTTGTGTTTTTTTTGCCCTAATTAAACTATATGGCCTCGGTTCAATTAATAACCGAGGCATATAGCCCTATTTGGTCCCAGTTTAGTGCCACCCGAGGCCAAAGACGTAACAGCTAGTGGCATTTTTGAAATTTCTAACCACCTTTTTGGCTTCGGGTCCGTTCAACCGAAGCATATAAGGACCTTTTGGCACCGGTTTTTTTTGAACCGAAGCCTATAACTCCTTTTGGCTTTGGCCTTTTCTTGAACCGAGGCATAAAAGTTGTCTGGAATTGCAAAAATGCCACCGCGTCGTTATATGCTTCGGTTCCTTACCAACCAAGACCTATAAGGCGAGGTAAAAATGCAATTTTGTACTAGTGCTATTTCAGTACATTTTATCTAATTATTTTTTTATTTTCTAACTCATTATATCAATCATACTGTAATTTTTCACTATAATTGTATAAATAACTTTTATTTACTACAATATCAAAATTTAATGTAATTGCCATGAATATTTTTTTATCATCATCCAACATATATTGGAGATCAAAAGATACAATATTCATGTTAAATTTTTTTTATTATATTTATTATTTGTTATTTGCGTCATTTTGATTAAATGATTTATTATCATTTTTATTAGTGTATAAAAAAAGAGATTCATTAGAATTTAAAAAAATTGAAGTAAACAAACATTTAAAATATATTTTAATTTGAATATTTGTTTTCCTTTAAATTTTTTTAAAAATATTTTTGAATTTTATCAACTAGGTTTTGTTCCTGCAGAGGGACAAATAAGATAAGTTAGGCACGAGCGTCACCTTACTATGTAGTCCGCTATCTCCTTAGTTAGCCTCTTCCCATTCGATACATGCCGGCTTGAACCCAGGAGGGGTTACCTGCAGAAGAATCTCCGAAGCTCAAGTAAGTCAAAGCTCTCAAGAGTCAAATCAGCAATTAATGAATGCGTACCTTTAA
>Ga0209589_1002201_pt1 | contig 33478 bp, 30 predicted proteins | sample CowpeawhiteBW_FD_187525 | JGI IMG/M metagenome (GOLD analysis project Ga0209589, IMG submission 187525) | Root nodule microbial communities of legume samples collected from California USA - Cow pea white BW (SPAdes) (version 2) | ecosystem: Host-associated > Plants > Roots > Nodule | place: USA...
CTAAAGCGCGATGACGATTCATCCAAATCTCATCGCGCTTTAGACTTCCCTGCCTTCCGACGAACTTGCACCCTCTCTTCGGTCCGCCGGCGAGAGGGTGTTGGTTTGGGTGCGGCAGGTTGCCCCAGCCGGCACGGCAGCATTCTTGCACGATCGATTTCGATCGCATGCATCGGCATGCAACAAAGTGCATGTTTGGTGTCGAATCGCTCTTGCCTCGGAACGATACTGCCATTACCCATTTTTCGGCCTTGAAGAGGCAGGGGGAGCTCTTTCACTGATGGCGACCGTGTTCGAACATCGGCGCGACGCTGCGCGCGCCTGAAAGAGTCTTGATGCTGCTCGTCGTCGAACAGTTCTTGAACGGATTGCAGTTCGGCCTGCTGCTGTTCCTGCTCGCCGCAGGCCTGACGCTGGTGTTCGGGATCATGGATCTCGTCAACCTCGCGCACGGCTCGCTCTACATGATGGGCGCGTACTTTGCCGCGACCTTTGCGGCCTGGACCGGCAGCTTCGTGCTCGGCGCGCTGATGGCGTTAGGGGCTACGCTGGTACTCGGTATCGTGCTGGAGGTGACGGCGCTGCGGCATCTTTATGGCCGCGATCATCTCGACCATGTGCTCGCAACCTTCGGCCTGATCCTGTTCTTCAACGAGGCCGTGCGGCTGATCTGGGGCCCGGCAGGCCTGGCGCTGCCTTTGCCCGCCTGGCTCACGGTGCCGGTGCCGATCCTGCCCGGCATTCACTATCCGGCCTATCGCCTCGCCATCATCGTGGTGGCGCTGCTGGTTGCGCTGCTGCTCTATCTCGGCGTGATGCGTACCCGCATCGGCATGCTGATCCGTGCCGGCGCCTCCAACCGCGAGATGATCGGCGCGCTCGGCATCAACATCAAGTTGCTCTACACGCTGGTGTTCGGCTTGGGGGCCGCGCTCGCGGGCCTCGCCGGCCTGATGCAGGCGCCGATCCTCACCGTGCAGATCGGCATGGGTGAGAACATCCTGATCCTCGCCTTCGTAATCATCGTGATCGGCGGCATCGGCTCGATCCGCGGCGCGTTCCTCGCCGCGATCTTCGTCGGCATGATCGACACGCTCGGCCGTGCCTTCCTGCCGAACTTGTTGCGCCAGGTGCTGAGCGGCGCCGCCGCCTCCACCGCCGCGCCGGCGCTGTCCTCCATGCTGATCTATCTCTTGATGGCGATCGTGCTGGTGGTGCGGCCGGAGGGGCTGTTTCCGGCCCATCGCAGATGAAGAGCCTTGCGTCGATGAAAGGTCTGAGCGCGAGCAAGGCCGTCACGGCCCTGATGCTGGCGGGCCTCGTGCTGCTGCCGCTCTATTCGTCTCTGTCCGGCAACATCTTCATCCTGACGCTGTTCACCCGCATCGTCATCCTGGCGCTGGCGGCGGCGAGCCTCAACCTCATCATGGGCTTTGGCGGCATGATGAGCTTTGGTCATGCCGCCTATCTCGGCATCGGCGGCTACGCCGTCGGCATGCTTGCGCAGGAAGGCGTGGGTTCCGGCTTCATTCAGTTTCCGGTGGCGCTCGCGGCCTCCGCGATCTATGCGCTCGTGATCGGCGCGCTCTCTTTGCGCACCCGCGGCGTCTATTTCATCATGATCACGCTCGCCTTCGCGCAGATGGCCTATTACGTCGCCTCGGGGCTGGCGCGCTACGGTGGTGATGACGGCCTGACCATCTACAAGCGCAGCGACTTCTCGGGGCTGATCGACCTGTCGAACCGCACGCAGTTTTATTATCTCTGCCTCGCCTGCCTGTTCGGCATCATCTTCCTGATCTGGCGCATCGTCAATTCGCGCTTCGGCCTCGTCGTGCAGGGCCTGCGCTCCAACGAGCAGCGCATGCAGGCGATCGGCTTTCCGGCCAAGCGCTACCAGCTGGTCTGTTTCGTCATATCAGGCACGATGTGCGGCCTTGCCGGCGCGCTGCTCGCCAACAACACCGATTTCGTCAGCCCGGCCGTGATGTACTGGACGCGTTCCGGCGACCTCATGGTGATGGTGATCCTGGGCGGCATGGGCACGCTGTTCGGCCCTGTGATGGGCGCGGTGGTCTATCTGCTGCTGGAAGAGTTCCTGTCGCAGATCACCGAATATTGGGCGCTGATCATGGGTCCGCTGTTGCTGCTCATCGTTCTGTTCGGCCGCGGCGGCATCATGGGCGTGCTCGGGAGGGCTGGCCGTGGCTGAACCCCTGCTCCGCGTCGAAAAGCTGGTGCGCCGCTTCGGCGGCATCATCGCGACCGACAACGTCTCGCTCGACGTCGCCAGCGGCGAGCTGCATGCCATCATCGGTCCGAACGGCGCCGGCAAGACCACGCTGATCAGCCAGCTCACCGGGCATCTCGCGCCGCATTCCGGCAGCGTCTCGCTGGCCGGGCGCGACATCACCTATTTGCCGGCCTATCGCCGCTGCGCGCTCGGTCTTGCGCGCTCGTTCCAGATCACTTCGCTGCTGCTCGACTTCACCGCCGCGGACAATGTCGCGCTCGCGGCGCAGGCGCATGCCGGCACCTCGTTCCGCTTCTTCGCCAATGCGCGCAAGGAGACGGGCCTGCGCGATGCCGCCCATGCCGCGCTCGACCGCGTCGGTCTCGCCCATCGCGCCGATGTGCTGGTGTCGAAGCTCAGCCATGGCGAGCGGCGCCAGATCGAGCTTGCGGTCGCGCTCGCCAGCAAGCCGAAATTGCTACTGCTCGACGAGCCCATGGCCGGCCTCGGCGTCACCGAATCCCAAGGCATGGTCAAACTGCTCCAGGAGCTGCGCAAAGAAGTCTCGATCGTGCTGGTCGAGCACGACATGCCGGCGGTGTTCGCGCTCGCCGACCGCATCTCGGTGCTGGTCTATGGCCGCGTCATCGCCTCCGGCGATCCGGCCGCGATCCGGCAGAACGAGGACGTCAAGCGCGCCTATCTCGGCGATCAGCATGTGGTGACGCATCATGGCTGACACGCTGCTCGAGGTCGACGGCATCGAGACCTGCTACGGCCTCTCCCAGGTGCTGTTCGGCCTGTCGCTGTCGATCAAGCCGGGCGAGATGGTCTCGCTGATGGGCCGCAACGGCATGGGCAAGACCACGACCATCCGCTCCATCATGGGACTGACCCCGGCACGCGCCGGGACCATTCGCTTCGCGGGCGCCGAAGTGCGGCAGCTTCCGTCCTACAGAATTGCCAAGCTCGGCGTCGGCCTCGTTCCCGAGGGACGTCAGATCTTCCCGAACCTCACCGTGCGCGAAAACCTCGTCGCCGCCGCGGCTGATCGTTTCGGCAGCAGCAATCCCTGGACGCTCGCCGCGATCTACGTGCTGTTCCCGCGCCTGGCCGAACGCGCCGCCAACATGGGCAACCAGCTTTCCGGCGGCGAGCAGCAGATGCTCGCGATCGGCCGCGCGCTGATGACCAACCCGAAGCTTCTGATTCTGGACGAAGCGACCGAGGGCCTTGCGCCCCTGATCCGCGAGGAGATCTGGAATTGCCTGTCGCTGCTCAAGAACCGGGGACAGTCGATCCTGGTCGTCGACAAGAACGTCGACCATCTCGCCCGCATCTGCGATCGCCACTACATCATCGAGCGCGGCAGAACCGTATGGAGCGGCACATCGAACGAGCTGATGGCCGCGCCGGATTTGCAGCACAAATATCTGGGGATTTGAGGCGCCGCTCTCTCCCCATCATTGCGAGCGCAGCGAAGCAATCCAGATTGCCGCTGCGGAAAGATTCTGGATTGCTTCGCTTCGCTCGCAATGACACTGGAGTGGGCGGTGCGCCCTTGCCAACAAATCCCGTGGCGGTGCAGCTCGTGGATCACGCGAGCCTCGATCGACGCACTCAGTGGCGGCTAACGCGCCAGCCGATGCGTGCCAATCTCGATCAGGGTGGCCCTGCAGGACAGGCGATAGATCAGGCTGAACAATTGATCCCACATGATCGAACTCCGCTGTTGATCATGGAGCGGCAGTCTAGGCACGGTGTCTTTCCGCCGTTTTTCGAGCGAGAGGGAAAATGGCTTCGTCGGACCGCTGCGGGATGTCGTCGGAACAGGGGAGACGAAGTCGTCTCACGGAAGCGTGAGGCGGATCGTCCTCAAAACATCTCGAAATATTCGCGATGCTCCCAGTCGGTCACTTCAGACAGGAAGCGATCGATCTCGGCGTTCTTGATGTGGGCGTAGTAGTCGACGAATTCAGCCCCGAGCTTCTCGCGGAAGAACGGGTCGTCCTTCAGCGCGGCGACTGCATCGCGCAAGCTTTTCGGCAATGGCGGCGCTTTGGTCTCGTAGGGCGTGTCGGCCGAGGGGCCGGGATCGAGCTTGCGGTCGACGCCGTCGAGGCCTGAGAGAATCTGCGAGGCCATGTAGAGATAGGGATTGGCGGCGGGCTCGCCGATGCGGTTCTCCAGGCGCGTTGCGGCATCGCCGGCGCCTCCGAGCACGCGGATCATCACGCCGCGATTGTCGCGGCCCCAGATCGCGCGGTCCGGGGCCAGCGAATAGGACCGATAGCGCTTGTAGCCGTTGATGGTCGGGGTCGTGAACACGGTCGATGCGCGCGCGTGGTCGAGCAGGCCGGCGAGATAGGCCCGGCCGAACGCGCTGAGCGGCTCGCCCTCCGCATTCGCCATGAATTGGTTCTCGCCGCTCGTGCGCGAGACGATCGACTGATGCAGGTGCCAGCCGCTGGCGAACACGTTCGGCAGTTTTGGGCGGCACATGAAGGTGGCGTGATAGCCATGGCGTCGCGCGATCTGCTTCACGGCAGAGCGGAACAGCACCATGTTGTCGGCGGGCTCCAGCCCTTTCCTCGGCTGGAAGGTGAACTCGCACTGGCTGGGTCCGAACTCGACCTCGACCGAGCGCAAGGGCAGCTCAAGCGCGACGATGTCACGCCGCAAGATCTCCAGCACCGGCTCCATCTGATCGAAGCGCTGCTCGGTGAGATATTGATAGCCGTGGCTGAGCAGGCTCACCGATGGCGGTGTGCCCGGCTGGCCGGCATCCTCCGCGCGCATGTGCGGATCGTCGAGCCTGAAGATGTGAAATTCCACTTCGAGGCCCGCGATGAAGTCGTAACCACGCGTGCCGAGCTCATCGAGCACGCTCTTGTAGAGCCGGCGGGTTGCGAACGGCACTGGGCGGCCGTCGTTGAAATAGAGGTCGCACAGCACCCAGCCCGTCGCCGGGGCCCATGGCAGCACGCGAAACGTGGTGGGATCGGCGACCATCAGCACATCGGCCGCGCCCTCCATCTCCTTCATGCCGAAGCCGCCGCCTGACGTGAACACCGGAAACACCGTGCGGTGCGAGGTGTCCTTGGCGAGCATCGTCGTGGTGATGGAGCAGCCGCTTTCGAGCGAGGCGATCGCCTCGGCGGCGACGACGGTCTTGCCGCGCAAAATGCCGTGCTGGTCGGGGAAGGCGAGGCGGATGACCTCGAGGTTCTTTTCCTCGGCGATGCGGCGCATGCGCGTTGCCGCATCTTTCTGCTCATCCGACCACAGCGCATGGCGCGCGACGAAAGTCACTTTGCTACTCCTTCAGTCGTGAGGCGCGAAGCATGCGCCACATTCTCCGTCATTGCGAGGAGCTCTTGCGACGAAGCAATCCAGCAATGCGCCGGCGGTGACAGACTGGATTGCTTCGCTTCGCTCGCAATGACGAGGATAGACGTCACTCCGCCGCCGTCAGCCGATGCACCTTGCCTTCGATCTCCTTCGGCACCGGCGCCGTCCAGGGCGCGCCGCGGCGGCGCTTGACGTCGACTTCCATCCAGTAGGTCTCCCAGCCCCGCGTCGGCCCGATGCCGTCCATCGTCGCCGGTCCCTGGATGCTGCGTGCGTTGGCCTCGTCCAGGAACAGCATCGGCTTCTCGCCGTTCTGGACCTTCTCGATCTCCTGCCGCAGCAGGCGGCGATACTGCACGATCGCCTTGTCGGACTGTCCGAGATGCTCCTTGGTGCGGTCCTGAATCGCGCCCATCGATTCCACCGCCCATTGGTCGTGCACGTTGATGTCGTTGCCCATGCCGGTATAGGTCGCGGTCTGCTGCTCGTGCGGATCGAAACCGTAATCGTTGCTGCGGTTCTTGCGCGATTTGTAGTCGGGCAGCTCATAGAGCTCGAGCCGCTGGTCGCGCATTTTCTTCTTGTCGACCGGGTTCGTGTAGCTGGTGAAGATCGCGTACCAGTAGCAGTTCTCGTCATCGACGGGCACGTGCCACTGCGTGATCGTCATCTCCGTGCTCATGGGGATGACGAAGCCGTGCGGGAACAGCTGGTTGGTGACGCGCACATGCGTCCGCTCCGCGTCGATCTCGCGCAGCGCGATCAGCCGCAGGCCATATTCGGTGTGCTCGACATTGATGATCGGGCGGTCGTATTCGCGCAGGATCTTCGTCATCGGCAGGTCGGAGCCGGCCGAGGCGCCGCGGAATTGCTTGCCGTAGGCGGTCGAGGTGTCCTCGTCCTCGAAGAAGCGGTGCAGGTAGGAGGCGTGGGCGGGATCGATGCCGACCTCCAGCGCCTGCAGCCAGTTGCAGGCCATGTGCCCCTTGAACGCGAACGTATGGCTGCCCGGCGCGATGAAGCAGTCGATCTCCGGGAATGCGGGCGGCGCACCCTCGCCGAGATAAGCCCAGAGGATGCCGCTCTTCTCCACCACGGGATAGGAGCGCTGGCGGATGTTCTGGCAGAGTTTTGAATCCTTCGGCTCGGCCGGCGTCTCGATGCACTGGCCGGTGGCGTCGAACAGCCAGCCATGGAAAGCACAGCGCAGGCCGCCATGCTCCAAACGCCCGAAGGCGAGGTCGGCGCCGCGATGCGCGCAGTGGCGGTCGATCAGCCCATAGCGTCCGCTCTCGTCGCGAAACAGCACCAGGTTCTCGCCGAGCAGCCTGACGGGACGGATCGGCCGCGCGCCTTCCAGCTCATCCACCAGCGCCGCCGGCTGCCAGTAGCTCCGCATCAGCTTGCCGCAGGGGTCCTTCGGCCCGGTGCGGGTGATCAGGTCGTTCTGCTCCTGGCTCATCATGGCGCGTGCATCCTTGTGGAGGGCGATTGTTCGCCTATTGAACGAATGGGCGAATTATGCCATGCCTTGGAGCGGGAGCAAGCACTATTTTGCAGGATTATCCCGAAGCCATGCCCAAGCTGAAGCGCAGCGAGAGCGACGAGCGCGCGACGGACTTCGTCGAGGCCCTCGATCGCGGCCTGCGGCTGCTGCAGTGCTTCGGCACCACGGCCGGCCCGATGACGCTGAGCGATCTCGCCCGCGCCGCCGATCTGCCGCGCGCCACCGCACGGCGCATGCTATTCACTCTCCAGCGCGGCGGTTACGTCTCCGGCGATGGCAAGTTGTTCTCGCTGACTCCGCATGTGCTGACGTTGGCCGCATCATATTTGCGCTCGAGCCAGATCATTGCCGTACTTCAACCCGTGCTCGACCGTATCGCGACCGCGGCGCAGGAAATCTCCTCGCTGGCGGTGCTCGATGGTGACGATGTCGTGTTCATCGCCCGCGGCGGCCCGACGCGGGTGTTCTCGGGCGGATTGGAGATCGGCTATCGCCTGCCGGCCTTCTGCACCTCGGTCGGCCGCGCCATGCTGGGGCAGTTCGGCGACACCGATCTCGCCGCGCGCCTGAATGCGATGAAGCGCGAGGCGCTGACGCCGCAGACGGTGACCGACCCGAAGGTGCTGCTCGCGCGCATCACGGCCGACCGCGCGCAGGGTTATTCGCTGGTCGACCGCGAGGCCGAGCCGCATTTCCGCTCGATCTCGGTCCCCGTCCGCCGCTACGACGGCGTGATCGTCGCGGCCATCAACATGGGCGCGCATGTCGATCGCGTGCCGGCGCAGGAACTGATCGACCGCTTCCTGCCGCTGTTGCGGGAAGGCGCCGAGGCCGTGCGCTCGCAGCTTCTGTAGTTCCTGCCTCGCCTCGAAACCGGTGCTATAATCGTCGCCAGCACAAGAGAACAGGGAGGAGCCCATGCACCATACCATGGTTCCCAGTGATCGCGTGGAGCACGTTGCCGTCTACGGACGCGACGGCACGAAGCTCGGCACGATCGAACGGCTGATGCTCGACAAGATGAGCGGAATGGTCGCCTATGCCGTGATCAAGACCGGCGGGCTGCTCGGCACCCATCATCATTATCCGCTGCAGTGGAGCGCGCTGAAATACGATCCAGGACGGCAGGCGTTCCAGATCGACTCGACGCTGGAGGAGCTCAGCAGCGGCCCGTGCGAGTTCGACGGCGAGGCGTTCGACTGGGGCGACCGCTCGCGGCCGTATCCGCATCCGCATTACTGGTCGGTCTAAAGCGCGATGAGATTTGGATGAATCGTCATCGCGCTTTAGCTTGTTGTTTACGCGTGATCTTTCCGGAAAACCGCTTCGCACTTTTCCGGATCATGCTTTAGCGGCGTCGGTCGTGTTGTAGCCCAGGTGAGCGAAGCGATACCCGGGAAGCTAAGACCCCGGACGTCGCTTCGCTCACCCAGGCTACGTCACGGCCGGTTGCGCATCCAATTGGCAAGACCGGACAGCGCCTGGTCGAGATCGCGCCGCGCCGCGCTGTCTGTCACCGCTTCTTCCAGCGCGCCGCGCATGCAGAGCATCCACGCGTCGCGCTCGGCATCGCCGATGGCGAAACCGAAATGGCGCTGGCGCAGCCGCGGATGGCCCTTCTCGACGGAGTAAAGCCGCGGGCCGCCTGTCCATTCGGTGAGATAGCGTTTCAGCACGTCCCGGATCAGGCCGAGATCGGCCGCATGCATGGCGCGGATCACCTGCGCCTCCGGCAGCGTGTCCATGCGGTCGTAGAAGCGGTCGACCAGACGATCGATCGTGGCGCTGCCGCCGATCCGCTCGAACATGGAAATTGTGATGTCAGTGTCGGTCATCTCTACAGCGCCACGCTGCGCAGCCCGAAGCTGCGGGCTTCCTTCTGCAGCACCGGCCGCACCGCATCGATCAGCCTTGCTGCGGCGTCATCCACCGACAATCCTGCCGTATCCACCACCGCGGTTGCGCGCGAATAGAGCGGCTCGCGGCTGAGCAGGATGTTGCGCAGCTCCGCCATCGCCGAGCGATCATCCGCCATCGGGCGCAGGTCGCCCTGGCGGCGCACGCGCGCCATGTGCTCTTGGGGCTCGGCCTTCAGCCAGATCGTGTAGAACGAGGTCAGGACCTGGTCGAAGGTCAAAGGCTCCGAGACGATGCCGCCGCCGGTCGCCAGCACCATCAGCTCGTTGCGCGCGAGCAGCTGCTGCAGCGCCGCCTGCTCCATGCGGCGAAAGCCTTCCTGGCCGTAGAGCGCGATGATCTCGGCGACCGAGAGCCCGTTCTGCTGCTCGACCTCCTTGTTGAGCTCGACGAAGCTCCAGCCGATCTTCTTCGCCAGCATCCTGCCGAGTGTGGACTTGCCGGCGCCGCGCAAGCCGATCAGCGCGATGCCGCAGAATGGCGCGCGCCGCGGCGCGGAGGCGCTGCCGCCGGCGAGCAGATCTTTTGCTTGCGCGATCTGCGTCGGCGTCGCCTTGCGCAGGAGGTCGCGAAACATCTGCCAGTCCGGCGTCGGATCGGCCGAGGGGAGCAGGTCTTCGAGGTGTGCGCCCATCGCGTCGGAGACGCGGCGCAGCAGCACGATGGAGACGTTGCCCTTGCCGCTTTCGAGCTGCGCAATGTAGCGCTCCGAAATCCCAGATACCTTGGCGAGCACTTTGCGCGACATGCCGCGCAGTGCGCGCATGGTGCGTACGCGCTGGCCGAGCTGTTCGAGGAAGCGGGATTCGGCGTCGGGACTTTCGGTCATGAGCCTTCTTTACAGGTGTCCTGCGGCGCGTTTTAATGAAACATAGTGCCTGCTGGCATTGACAGCAAGCCGTCGTGATGTCTTTCTATGAATTATAATTCTAAATTCGGGGGAGATGTCCGTGAGCGAGGGATCCTATAACGCGGTGACCTGGCTGCTCGACCGAAACGTCGAGGAGGGCCGCGGCAGCAAGCTTGCCTTCGACGACACCGTCTCGCGGCTCACCTATGGCGAGCTCCAGCAACAAACCCGGCGCGCCGCCAACATGCTGCGCCGGCTCGGCGTCCGCCGCGAGGAGCGCGTGGCGATGATCATGCTCGATACGGTCGATTTCCCGATCGTGTTCCTGGGCGCGATCCGCGCCGGCATCGTGCCGGTGCCGCTCAACACGCTGCTGACCGCGGACCAATACGCCTACATCCTCGCCGACTGCCGCGCGCGGGTGCTGTTCGTGTCCGAAGCGCTCTATCCCGTCATCAAGGACGTGGTCGGCCGCATGCCCGATCTCGAGCATGTCGTGGTCTCCGGCGCCATGCAGAACGGCCACAAGCAGCTCGCCGAGGAGCTCTCAGGCGAGAGCGATCAGTTCACCACCGCCGCGACGCATGCGGACGAACCGGCTTTCTGGCTGTACTCGTCCGGCTCGACCGGCATGCCCAAGGGCGTGCGCCATCTGCATTCGAATTTGCAGGCGACGGCGGACACCTATGCGAAACAGGTGCTCGGCATCCGCGAAAGCGACGTGTGTCTCTCCGCGGCAAAACTGTTCTTCGCCTATGGCCTCGGCAATGCGCTGACCTTCCCGATGTCGGTCGGCGCCAGCGTGATCCTCAACAGCGAGCGGCCGACGCCGGCGCGCATGTTCGACCTGATGAACCGCTACAATCCGTCGATCTTCTACGGCGTGCCAACCCTGTTCGCGGCCATGCTCAACGACGAGACCGTGAAGGCCGAGCGTGGCGGCAAGGCCCTGCGCATCTGCACCTCCGCCGGCGAGGCGCTGCCGGAATCCGTCGGCATCAGCTGGAAGGCGCGCTTCGGCGTCGATATCCTCGACGGCGTCGGCTCGACCGAGCTGCTGCACATCTTCCTGTCGAATGCGCCCGGCGACATCAAATACGGCACGTCAGGTAAGCCGGTGCCGGGCTATGCGGTGCGGCTCGTCAACGAGGCCGGCCAGGACGTCGCCGACGGCGAGGTCGGCGAATTGCTGGTCGATGCGCCTTCCGCTGGCGAGGGTTATTGGAATCAGCGCCACAAGAGCCGCCGCACATTTGAAGGGCCGTGGACCCGCACCGGCGACAAATATGTTCGTGACGCGGATGGCCGCTACACCTTCTGCGGCCGCGCCGACGACATGTTCAAGGTCTCCGGCATCTGGGTCTCGCCTTTCGAGGTCGAGAGCGCGCTGATCACGCATCCGGCGGTGCTGGAAGCGGCCGTCGTGCCCGAGGCCGATCCGGAAGGCCTGCTGAAGCCGAAGGCCTTCGTCGTGCTGCGACCGGGCGCGACGACGACGGACTTGCAGGAGATGCTCAAGGAGCACGTCAAGCAGAAGATCGGCCCGTGGAAATATCCGCGCTGGATCGAAGTGGTGGAATCCTTGCCCAAGACCGCGACGGGCAAGATCCAGCGGTTCAAGCTGCGGGAAGGGGCACATTGAGTGTTGGCGGCGAACGCGCTCGCTTACCCTCCCCTGGAGGGGTCCGGGACGAGCGTAGCTCGCCCGTGGGTCGGCACGCGATCGAGCGTAGCGAGACGCGTGACGGGGTGGGGTGATCTCTCAACGGGCACCGCACCCGCGGAGAGGCTGTCACCCCACCCCGCTTCACATCTCGCTGCCCTCGCTGTGAATCGACCCTCCCCCTCCAGGGGAGGGTGGGCATCTCGGTATTGGCTAGGAATGGGAATTCGACCATGACCAACCTCACCCCCACCGGCTTCCTCAGCATCGATGGCGCCAGCCTCGAATACAAATGGCTTGCGCCGCAATCGTCTGATGCCCCCACCATCGTCATGCTGCATGAAGGCCTCGGGTCGGCAGGCCTCTGGGGCGATTTCCCGGAGAAGCTGCAGCAGGCGACCGGCGCTGGCATCTTCGTTTACTCACGCGCCGGTTACGGGCAGTCCAGTCCGGTCGCGTTGCCGCGGCCGCTCGACTACATGCAGCGCGAGGCGCTGGACGTGCTGCCGAAGCTGCTCGATGCGATCGGATTCAAGCGCGGCCTCCTGCTCGGCCATTCCGACGGTGCTTCGATCGCCACGATCTATGCCGGGGCGCATCAGGATCATCGCCTGAGCGGTCTGGTGCTGATCGCTCCGCATTTCATCGTCGAGGACATCTCGATCAAGTCCATTGCCGCGATCAAGACGACGTTCGAGACCACGGATCTAAAGACAAAGCTGGCGCGCTGGCACAAGGACGTCGACAACGCCTTCTACGGCTGGAACGGCGCTTGGCTCGATCCAAAATTCCGCGATTGGGATATCTCCGAATATCTCGCCTATATCCGCCTGCCCATCATGGTCGTGCAGGGCGTCGACGACCAATACGGGACCTTGCGCCAAGCCGAGATCGCGCAGGAGGAATGTTATTGCCCGGTCGACCTGACGATCATTGCGGGCGCAGCGCATTCCCCGCATCGCGAGGTGCCGGGGCCCACGCTCGACGCGATCGCGCAGTTCGCAAGGGCGGCCTTGCGGGATGATCCGGGACTTCAGGCGGCGTGAAGCGCATCTGGGGGGTGTCGCGTCAGATGAAGCAAAGTGCATATAAGGCCTAGATTCGGTCTAGACTTGTCCGCGAAGATGCATTATTGTGCATCTAACGCTCAAGCCAAAACCCATAATCAAGCTCAGGGATGACCCATGGCCGGGGAAGATCGGCGCCTCGCAGGCGGCGCGACGTTCATCGATTTCCAGACCGAACCGTCCCGCTACAAGCACTGGAAGCTCGCGGTCGATGGCGACGTCGCGACGCTGACGATGGACGTCGACGAAAATGGCGGCCTGTTCGAGGGCTACCTGCTCAAGCTCAATTCCTACGACCTCGGCGTCGACATCGAGCTTGCCGACGCGATCCAGCGCCTGCGCTTCGAGCATCCCGGGGTGAAGGTCGTCATCATGCGCTCGGCCAAGAACCGCGTGTTCTGCGCCGGCGCCAACATCCGCATGCTCGCGGGCTCGACGCACGCCCACAAGGTCAACTTCTGCAAGTTCACCAACGAGACCCGTAACGGCATGGAAGACTCCTCGGAGAATTCCGGCCAGCGCTTCATCACGGTGGTGAACGGCTCGGCCGCCGGCGGCGGCTATGAGCTGGCGCTTGCGACCGACCACATCATCCTCGCCGATGACGGCTCGTCGGCTGTCGCGCTGCCCGAAGTGCCGCTGCTCGCGGTGCTGCCCGGCACCGGCGGCCTCACTCGCGTGGTCGACAAGCGCAAGGTGCGCCGCGACCACGCCGATGTCTTCTGCACCATCGAGGAAGGCGTGAAAGGCAAGCGCGCCGTGCAGTGGCGCCTCGTCGACGAGATCGCGCCGAACTCGAAGCTGGAAGCCAGGATCGCCGAGCGCGCCAGGGAATTTGCGGCCGCTTCGAAACGCACCGGCAGCGGCAAGGGCATTGCGCTGACGCCGCTCAAGCGCATCATCGACGACAACAGCATCCGTTACGGCTTCGTCACCGTCGACATCGATCGCACTGCTCGCATCGCGACCATCTCGATCAAGGCACCGGAGACCGCGCCGCCGGCCGACATCGACGCCATGATGGCGCAGGGGGCTTCGTTCTGGCCGCTCCAGGTCGCGCGCGAGCTCGATGACGCGATTCTGCATCTGCGCATCAACGAGCTCGAGATCGCCATGCTGGTGTTCAAGAGCCATGGCGACCGCGCCCATGTGCTCGCTTGCGATGCCTTCCTCGAAGCCAACAAGGCGCACTGGCTGGTCAACGAGATCAGGCACTACTGGAAGCGCGTGCTGAAGCGCATCGACGTCACCTCGCGTACGCTGGTGACGCTGGTCGAGCCCGGCTCCTGCTTTGCCGGCACGCTCGCTGAGCTCGTCTTCGCCGCCGACCGCTCCTACATGCTGATCGGCACGCGCCAGGGCGACAACCGCCCGCCGCCGTCGATCGAGCTCTCGGCGATGAACTTCGGTCCCTATCCGATGAGCCATGGGCTGACGCGGCTTCAGTCACGCTTCCAGGCCGATCCGTCCGATGTGGATCGCGCGGAAGCAACGCTCGGCACCGCGCTCGACGCCGAGCAGGCGGAAGAGCTCGGCCTCGTCACCTTCGCGCTCGACGACATCGACTGGGATGACGAGGTCCGCGTCTTCCTCGAGGAGCGCGCCAGCTTCTCGCCCGACAGTCTCACCGGCATGGAAGCGAGCCTCCGCTTCGTCGGTCCCGAGACGATGGAATCGAAAATCTTCGCGCGCCTCACCGCCTGGCAGAACTGGATCTTCCAGCGCCCCAACGCGGTCGGCGAGGAAGGCGCGCTGCGCCGCTACGGCAGCGGGCAGAAGCCGAAATTCGATATGACGCGGGTTTGATGACTTTCACTGCGTCATGGCCGGGCAGAAGCGCGAAGCGCGTCTTTGCACAAATGTCCCGGCCATCCACGTCCTTGGCTCAAAGAAGCAAGAACGTGGATGCCCAGCACAAGGCCGGGCATGACGGGAAGAGATCGCAAGGAGCACGGCCATGAACATGAACATCATGAACGTCGACTACTCGACCAAGATTCCCAACAACGTGAACCTCGCCGAAGACCGCCAGGTGCTCAAGGCGCTGGAAGGCTGGCATCCCGGTTACATGGACTGGTGGAGCGACATGGGCCCTGAGGGCTTCCAGGAATCGCTGGTCTATTTGCGCACGGCCTATTCGGTCGATCCGCGCGGCTGGGCCAAGTTCGACTACGTGCGCATGCCCGAATATCGCTGGGGCATTCTCCTTGCTCCGCAGGAAGAGAATCGCGTCGTTCCGTTCGGCGAGCATTATGGCGAGCCGGCCTGGCAGGAAGTCCCGGGCGAGCATCGCGCCATGCTGCGCCGCCTGATCGTGATCCAGGGCGACACCGAGCCGGCTTCGGTCGAGCAGCAGCGCCATCTCGGCAAGACCGCGCCCTCGCTCTACGACATGCGCAATTTGTTCCAGGTCAATGTCGAGGAAGGCCGCCATCTCTGGGCGATGGTCTACCTGCTGCAAAAGTATTTCGGCCGCGACGGACGTGAAGAAGCGGATGATCTGCTGCGCCGCCGCTCGGGCGATGCCGATGCACCGCGCATGCTGGGCGCCTTCAACGAGGCGACGCCGGACTGGCTGTCCTTCTTCATGTTCACCTATTTCACCGACCGCGACGGCAAGATGCAGCTGCACTCGCTGGCGCAGTCGGGCTTCGATCCCTTGTCGCGCACCTGCCGCTTCATGCTGACGGAAGAGGCGCATCACATGTTCGTCGGCGAGACCGGCATCACCCGCGTCGTGCAGCGCACCTGCGATGCGATGAAGCAAGCCGGCATCAGCGATCCCACCGACATCGCCAAGGTGCGCGCGCTCGGCGTGATCGATCTGCCGACCATCCAGAAGAAGCTGAACCTGCACTACACGCTGTCGCTCGACCTGTTCGGCTCGGAGGTCTCGACCAACGCGGCCAACGCCTTCAACGCCGGCATCAAGGGCCGCTATCACGAGACCCAGATCGACGACGATCACCAGCTCAAGAATTCCACCTATCCGGTGCTCAAGCTGATCAACGGCGAGGCCAAGCTGGTCGACGAGCCGGCGCTGACCGCGCTCAACATGCGCCTGCGCGACGATTACACCCAGGATTGCATCAAGGGCATGCTGCGCTGGAACAAGGTGATCTCGACCGCGGGCTACGACTTCAAGCTGACGCTGCCCAACGTCGCCTTCCATCGCCACATCGGCGAGTTCAAAGACGTGCACGCGACGCCCGACGGCATCTTGATCGACGAGGCCACCTGGGCGAAGCGTCGGGATGAATGGCTGCCCTCGGCGAGCGACGGCGACTTCATCACCTCCCTGATGCAGCCCGTCACCGAGATCGGCCAGTTCGCCTCCTGGATCTCGCCGCCCAAGGTCGGCATCGACAACAAGCCCGGCGATTTCGAGTACGTGAAGATCGAGTCGTAACGGCTGCTCGCGAGGCGCGTCCGTCGCACCATACGAAGACTGTCATCACCCGCGAAAGCGGGTGATCCAGTACTCCGCGGCAGCAGTGATTGAGCCGATAGGCCGCGGCGTACTGGATGCCCCGCCTTCGCGGGGCATGACAGAGTGTGTAAGGCGCGGCCTTTGCCGAAGTCCTTCCCGCCTACCCTGCGATCTCCAGCCCTGCGTTCGCGTACACCACTCCGCCGTCGACCGCGATGGTGTTGCCGACCACATAATCGCCGGCGCGCGAGGCGAGATAGATCGCGACGCCGGCCATGTCCTCGTCGCTGCCGATCCGCCGCGCCGGAATGCGCTTTGCGACCTCGTCGGCATGGTCGCGCGCGGCGCGGTTCATGTCGGACTTGAACGCGCCCGGCGCGATCGCGCTGACGTTGATGTTGTCCTTGATCAGCTTCGTCGCCATGCGCCGCGTCAGATGGATCACGGCCGCCTTGCTGGCAGCATAGGAATACGTCTCGCTCGGATTGACGAAGATGCCATCGACGGAGGCGATGTTGATCACCTTCGCCGGCCGCTCCGCGCTCGCGGCCGCGCGGAGCGGCTTCGCCAGCGCCTTGGTCAGGAAGAACAGCGACTTGACGTTGAGGTCCATGACCTTGTCCCAGCCGCTTTCGGGGAATTCGTCGAACTCCGCGCCCCAGGCGGCGCCGGCATTGTTGACGAGAATGTCGAGCTTCGGCTCCAGCCTGATGATTTCGCCGGCGAGCCTGTTGCAGCCTTCGACGGTGGAGATGTCGATCGGCAGCGCGATGCATTCGCCGTCATATTGCGCGGTGAGCTCTTGCGCGGTCGCCTCGCACGGGCCGGCCTTGCGCGCGGTGATGTAGACCTTTGCTGCGCCGGCGCTGAGGAATCCCGCCGCGATCATCTTGCCGATGCCGCGCGAGCCGCCGGTCACCAGCGCGACACGGCCTTTGAGCGAGAACAGATCGTTGAACATGGTACCTCCCTTGGTTGGCGCTCGTTGTGAGCGGGGCCGGGAGGGGAGTCAAGGAAGGGCCGCCAACTCCGCCCTCATCCCGAAGGAGCGCGTCAGCGCGTCTCGAAGGATGCGGCCCATCCTTCGAGACGCGCTCCTTCGGAGCGCCCTCAGGATGAGGTCTGACTATGCGGACGAGTCAAGCCGCCGCGATCCGGCGAAAGCCATTCCACATCGCGGTCGCGGCGCCCGAGGTCAGCACCGGCAGGATCCGCGTGTCCTGGTAGTTGCCATTGAGTGAGACGCGGGGCAGCGCGGTCATGTGGCCGGCATTCTCCGCGAACAGCATGCCGGGCCGCGTCGTCACCGCGGTCTTGAAGCCGGCGGATGCGGCAAGGGCGAATTCGCGCGTCCCCGCGGCGTCGCGGTCGCCATAGGGATAAGCGAGATGCAACACGGGGCGCTCCAGCGCCTGCTCGATCCGCGCGCGGCTCACGGCCATCTCCTGCGCGGCGATGTCTTCCGCCTGCTTGGCGAGGTTGCAATGGCTGACGCTATGCGCGCCGATCGTGACCAGCGGATCGGCGGCAAATGTCTTCACCTCGGTCCAGGACAGGCACAGGCTGCGGCATAGCGCTGCCATGTCGACGTCGTACGTCGTGCACAGCGCCCCGATCTCGCGCGCCAGGTCGTGCTCGCCCGGCAGCGCACGCAGCCAGTCGTGCAGGCGGTCGAACGCCGCCTGCTTCGCCGCAATCGTCGTCGCATCGAGCCGCAGCGCGGAATTGCCGATTTTGACCTCGATCTGCTCGGCTTTGGCGATCACGGCCTCCAGTGCTGTCCACCACAATCGTCCGGTGCCCTCGGCGAAATCGCTCGCGACATAGACCGCCAGCGGCGCGTCAAATTCGCGCAGCACCGGCAATGCGTAGTCCAGATTGTCGCGATAGCCGTCGTCGAGGGTGAAGGCGGCGAAGCGGCGGTCGAACCGGCCCTGCACCAGCCGCTCATGCAGTTCGTCCATGCTGACGATGTCGATGTCGCGCGAGCGCAAATGGCGCAGCGTCGCACGGAGGAATTCGGGGGTGACTTCGAGATGCCTGTTCGGCTGGAACGCGGCCTCACGGGCCGGCCGCACATGGTGCAGCATGAATATGGCGCCGATGCCCGACAAAAGCGGGCGCAGCAGGTGGTGTGCCCCGCTGAAATAGAGTGCTCCCAGCCCGGCCCGGATGACGTTGTTACGCAATTGTTTCATGACCGGCTGGGGGGACTCTGGCATTCCGGTTTCAACTTACGGAAGAACCCTTGAAGAAAAAGTTATTCCGATTGTCCGGCCGGGCCTTCGGTACGGCACCATTTCCGGTTTGACAGCCTGCCAAGGGTTTGTTTTGTCTCCGTTTCCAGAGTTCGGGTCGTCGAATGCAGAAGCTTTTCAGTTGGGCCAGCAAATGGTGGCCGGGGCTGATCCCCCTGGCCGTCATGTGGGGATTTGCGGCCTGGAATAATACCTTACCAGTCGAGGCCGATCTTTCGGCCCGCAGTTCGGCTGCGCTGAAGGATACCGTTCTGGACAAGACCCGGATCGCGGTCGATGGCCGCGACGTCAGCCTTGCCGCGGATGCCTTTTCCGAGGAGGGTCGCCGCGACGCCGTGATGGCGGTCGAAACCGTCCCGGGCGTGCGGCTGGTCGACGACCGGACGCGCCTTGTTCCCGAGGCCAAGCCCTTCGTCTGGAACGCCGAGCGCGACGTGGTGCGGGTGACGCTGTCGGGCTCCGCGCCCTTGCCGTCGATGAAGGCGCGGCTGACCGAGGCTGCCCGCAAGGAGGTCGGCGGCGTCGAGGTGGCCGACCAGATGGGGCTGGCCCGCGGCGCGCCGCCTCGGTTCGAGGCCGCCGCGATGCTGTTGCTGGATCAGATCGGCAAGCTCAAGGACGGCAAGATCACGATCACGGACACCAAGGTCAATCTGTCGGGCATGGCGCGCGAGCTCGGCGGCCGCGAATCGATCGCAGCGGCGCTGAAGAACCTGCCGGAGGGTTTTTCGATTGCCGCCAACGAGATCAAGGCGCCGCCCTATATCTTCCAGGCCTACAAGGATCCGGTGGCAGCGACGGTGACGCTGACCGGCTACGTTCCGGACAACAACGTCCACGCGGCGATCGCCACCAGCGCGTCGCGAAAGTTCTTCACCGAGAAGGTCGTCGACAATCTCAAGGCCAGCATCGGCGCACCCGGCGCCTTCAGCACGGCAGTCGTCGCAGCGCTCGGCGCGCTGTCGCGGCTGTCGACCGGCACGCTCGTCGTCTCCGACCGCGAGGTGAAGCTGTCGGGCGATGCGCTTTACGAAGGAGCCGCCAACGACATCCGCGCAGGCCTCGGCAAGGACTTCCCGAAAAACTGGCAGTACAAGCCGGAGATCACCGTGAAGCCGGCGGCAGGCCCCGTCGACGGCACCGTGTGCCAGCAATTGTTCTCGGAACTCCTGACCAAGGGCAAGATCCGCTTCGCGACCAAGCGCGCGGAGATCGATCCTGACTCGGCCGGCATCCTCGATCGTCTCATCGAGACCGCGCTGCGCTGCCCCACCACCAATATCGAGGTCGTCGGACACACCGACGCCGACGGCGAGGACTCCTTCAACCAGGCGCTCTCGGAAAAGCGCGCGCAGGCGGTGATCGATTATCTGGTCAAGGCCGGCCTGCCCGCCAGCCGCTTCACCGCGGTCGGCCATGGCAGCACGCAGCCCGTCGCCGGCAACGACACCGATGAAGGCAAGGCGCAGAACCGCCGCATCGAATTTCTGGTGAGGTGACGATGCCTTATCTCGTCTCGTTCCATCTGGGCTGGCTGATCGGCTCGCTGCTGCTGGGCTTTTGCATGGGCTGGATCTCGGTGGTCCAGCGCGGCAACGGCACCTCGAAGGTGACGGCGCGCTGGCTCGCGGCGCTGGTTGCGGGCCTGGTCGCTGCCTCATTCACCCATGTGGTCCCCGGCCGTTTCGGCTACTGGCTCGATCTCGGGCTGGTCTTGTTCGCCTGCTACCTCGTCGGCTGCACCATCGGCGCCTGGTTGCGCGACCGGGTGGTCTCGCGCACCGTGCCGCCGGCCACTCCGTGATGTTGCCTTGCACCCTGACGTGACCAGCCGCGTCGATCATCCTCTTCAGCGGGCGGGCGTGCCCCATAGATTGACGTCGGCTTAACTCGTGACGGAACATTGCGCGGCCGAAATCATCAAAACTTCATGGCGTCTGCGCAGGATTGCCATGGAGATTCGCGTCGAGCCTTGCCGCCGAAAGCGCCAGGCCGTGCCCCAGGAGCCGTAACCCTGCCTAAAATATTGAAGGCACGTGTTTTTGTTCGAATTGGCGAATTCCACTTCGCCCGAAAACGCGCTAGTGGAGGGGGAGGGGGCATGCGCGATGCCGGAGCCGGCGGTGAAGGGCCGCCGCGTGCCTGTGCGTCGTTCGCCTGTTCACCGGCCGTCCTGGCCGCTGAAGCGTTGTTCGAGGTCTAGATGCTGGAACCCATACGCAGGGCGATGACGTTTCTGCGCCAGAAGCAAATCCTGCATAAGCTTGGAGTTGTGATCAGCATCGCGGTCATCGGTATCGCTTGCTATGTGCTCTATCACATGCTGAGGGGCATCGATTTCAACGAGGTCCTCGAGGCGATCAAGAGCACCGAGCCGAGGCAGATCGCGATGGCGGCGCTGTTCGTCGCCGCTGGCTATTTCACCCTGACCTTCTACGACCTGTTCGCGGTGCGCGCGATCGGCCATGCCCATGTGCCCTATCGCATCAACGCGCTCGCGGCCTTCACCAGCTATTCGATCGGCCACAATGTCGGCGCGTCCGTCTTCACCGGCGGCGCGGTGCGCTACCGCATCTATTCGGCCTATGGGCTGAACGCGATCGACGTCGCAAAAATCTGCTTCCTCGCCGGTCTGACCTTCTGGCTGGGCAATGCCGCCGTGCTCGGCCTCGGCATCTCCTACCATCCGGAGGCCGCCGCCTCGATCGACCAGCTGCCGCCCTGGCTGAACCGGACGCTGGCGCTGATGATCATCGTCGCCCTGGTCGGCTACGTGGTCTGGGTCTGGACCCAGCCGCGGGTGGTCGGCCGCGGCCCGTGGACCGTGGTGCTGCCGGGCGGGCCGCTGACGCTGCTCCAGATCGTGATCGGCATCGTCGATCTCGGTTTCTGCGCGCTGGCGATGTACGTGCTGGTCCCGGACGAGCCCAATCTCGGTTTCGTCGTGGTCGCGGTGATCTTCGTCTCGGCGACCCTGCTCGGCTTCGCCAGCCATTCGCCCGGCGGCCTCGGCGTGTTCGATGCCGCCATGCTGGTCGGCCTCTGGCAGATGGACCGGGAGGAGCTGCTCGGCGGCATGCTGTTGTTCCGCGTCCTCTATTATCTGTCTCCCTTCGTCTTATCTGTAATCTTGCTGACGTTTCGAGAAGTTATCATCGGCGCGCGATCGAAGCGCCTGCAACAGGCGGCGCTCAAGCTGGACCCCGGCCCGGCGCCTGAAGCCGCCTATGTGAGAGAGCGCAGCGACAGCGGCGCCTGAACGATGCCAAGTCCTTAGGACAAGTCCTCCAGGAGAAGCCCGTCCCGTGGCGATCGATGCCCCATCTTCTCCCTCCGCCCAGCCCTGGTCCGATCGGCTGCGGCACTCGACCATCATCCTGATCGCCGCGGCGCTGGCGCTGTCCGTCGTGGTCTCGCTCGGCGAATTGTCGGCGCTGCACGCCGCAATCGTGTTCCTCTGCATCGCGGCGGCTGCCCTGATCCCGTGGCGGCTGCACGATCCTGCCGCTTCCCGCGACGACGTCAGCCGCATCAACCCGGTCGAGAGCGCGGCGGTGGCCGCCGTGGTCGCCGGCATGCCCGATCCGGCGGTGCTGCTCGACCGCGCGGGCCGCGTCATCCACCTCAACGCCGCCGCCGCCCAGCTCGCGCCGGCGCTGCGCCGGAACGAGCTCGCCCAGTTCGCGCTGCGCTCGCCGGAGATCATCACGGCGCTGCGCGAGGCGATCGCGACCACGGAGCCGCGGCGCGCGACCTATCTCGACCATGTTCCGGTCGATCGATGGATGGAGCTCATGATCACGCCGGTGCCAGTGCCGACCAGCTTCGGGGGCGCCGACAAGTGCATGCTGATGACCTTCCACGATCAGACGCCGCTGCGCCGGGTCGAGGAAATGCGCGCCGACTTCGTCGCCAATGCCAGCCACGAGCTGCGCACGCCGCTAGCCGCGCTGTCGGGCTTCATCGACACCCTGCAGGGCCAGGCCAAGGACGATCCGAAGGCGCGGGAACGCTTCCTCGGCATCATGCACAACCAGGCCACCCGCATGGCGCGCCTGATCGACGATCTCCTGTCGTTGTCGCGGGTCGAGTTGTCGGCCCATGTCCGCCCCGACACCCTGGTCGATCTCGTGCCGATCATCCGCCAGGTCGCCGACGGGCTCGAGCCACTGGCACGTGAGCGCCAGGTCGAGGTCGAGATCCATCTGCCGGAGCCGCCGGTGATGATCGCGGGCGACCGCGAGGAGCTACTCCGCCTGTTCGAGAACCTGATCGAGAACGCGCTCAAATACGGGGCCTCGGGCGGACGCGTCATCGTGTCGCTGACATCAAGCGCGGCCGCTGACGGAGGTCAGGAAATCCGCGTCATGGTCCGCGATTTCGGCCCGGGCATTGCGCCGGAGCACCTGCCGCGGTTGACCGAGCGCTTCTACCGGGTCGACGTCGGCGACAGCCGCTCGCAGGGCGGCACCGGGCTCGGATTATCGCTGGTGAAACATATTCTTAACCGCCACCGCGGCCGGCTTCTGATCGAAAGCGTGCCCAGGCAGGGCGCCACTTTCACGGCCTGTTTTCCCCAGGCGAGGACTTCGGTGCAGGCCTGAAATTCTAGCGATTTCAATCGCTTGATTGTGTCATCCAACTGTCACGAAACCTTCGTAAAAGCACAGCCGACCGTTCCTAAAGGGGCGGTGCGGGGAGCGCGATCGGGCGCGGATGGCGCTTCGCTCCCCTGTATGGAGACCAGCATGAATTTCCTCAAAACGATCGTCGCTGCCGGCTTGGTCGCCGCATCGACGACGGCAGCCTTTGCGGCCGATATCACCGGTGCCGGCGCGACGTTCCCGTTCCCGATCTATTCGAAATGGGCTGACGCCTACAAAAAAGAGACCGGCAACGGTCTGAACTACCAGTCGATCGGCTCGGGCGGCGGCATCAAGCAGATCCAGGCCAAGACCGTGACCTTCGGCGCCAGCGACGCGCCGCTCAAGGCCGAGCAGCTCGAGAAGGACGGCCTCGTCCAGTGGCCGATGGTGATGGGCGCCATCGTTCCCGTCGTCAACATCGAGGGCGTGAAGCCCGGCGAGATGGTGTTCGATGGCGAGATCCTGGCCAATATCTATCTCGGCAAGATCACCAAGTGGGACGACGCCGCGATCAAGAAGCTCAATCCGAACGTGAAGCTGCCGTCGGAGCCGATCACCGTGGTCCGCCGCTCGGACGGCTCGGGCACCACCTTCAACTTCACCAACTATCTCTCCAAGGCCAGCGCGGACTGGAAGAGCAAGGTCGGCGAGGGCACCGCGGTCGAGTGGCCGGTCGGCGTCGGCGCCAAGGGCAACGAAGGCGTGTCGGGCAACATCAGCCAGACCAAGAACTCGATCGGTTATGTCGAGTATGCCTATGCCAAGCAGAACAAGCTGACCTACACCGGTCTCGTCAACAAGGCCGGCAAGCCGGTGCAGCCGACCGTCGAAGCCTTCCAGGCGGCCGCCTCCAACGCCGACTGGGCCAAGGCGCCCGGCTACTACGTCATCCTGACCGACCAGCCCGGCGACAAGTCCTGGCCGATCACCGCAGCGACCTTCATCCTCATGCACAAGGAAGCCACCGACAAGGCGGCCTCGCAGGAAGCCATCAAGTTCTTCCGCTGGGCGTTCAAGAACGGCGGCAAGGCGGCCGAGGAGCTCGACTACATCCCGATGCCGGACAGCGTCGTCCAGCTGATCGAGAAGACCTGGGCTGCCGAGATCAAGAGCTGAGGCTCTCCTCTCGCGTCCCGGACGCGGTGCAGCACGCAAGTGCTGCTCCGCAGAGCCGGGACCCACAAGAACTGGGCCCCGGACGCGGCGCGGCACTTCGCACCGCGTCCGGGGCACGAGACCCAATAAAACGTGTATTCTTTGGTACAGGGGATCGGCGTGGCAGAGATGGCCGTTCAGAGCGATGTAATCGACGACGCCGGACCGTATGACCGCGCCAAGGCCTTGAGCGCGTTCAAGCTCGGCGACGTCACCTTCTACTGGATCACGCGGTTGTCCGCCATCTCGGTGCTGCTGATCCTCGGCGGCATCATCATCTCGCTGATCGTCGGTGCGTTCCCGGCGATGAAGGAATACGGCATCTCCTTCCTGTGGACGCAGCGCTGGGCGCCGTCGGCCGATCCGCCCGTGCTCGGCGCGCTCGGGCCGATGTACGGTACGCTCGTCACCTCCTTCATCGCGATGCTGATCGCGATTCCCGTCGGTCTCGGCATTGCCATCTTCCTCACCGAGCTCTGCCCGCAATGGCTGCGCCGCCCGATCGGCATGGCGGTCGAGCTGCTCGCCGGCATTCCCTCGATCATCTACGGCATGTGGGGCTTCTTCGTGCTGGGCCCGTTCCTGGCCAACACCTTCCAGCCCTTCATGATCCGGGTGTTCGACGGTGTTCCCGTGCTGGGCGCGATCTTCGCAGGTCCTCCGTCCTATCTCAGCCTGTTCAACGCCGCGCTGATCCTCGCCATCATGGTGCTGCCTTTCATCACCTCGATCTCGGTCGACGTGTTCAAGACTGTGCCGCCGGTCTTGAAGGAAGCCGCCTATGGCGTCGGCTGCACCACCTGGGAAGTCGTCCGCAGCGTCGTGATCCCCTACACCCGCGTCGGCATCATCGGCGGCGTCATGCTGGCGCTGGGCCGCGCGCTCGGCGAGACCATGGCGGTGACCTTCATCATCGGCAACTCGTTCCGCATCTCCTCGTCGATCTTCGCGCCGGGCACCACGATCTCGGCGGCGATCGCCTCCGAGTTCGCCGAGAGCGACGGCCTGCATCAGTCCGGCCTGATCCTGCTCGGCCTGCTCCTGTTCGTGCTGACGTTCTTCGTGCTCGCGGCCGCGCGGTTGATGCTGCTGCGTCTGGAACAGAAGGCGGGGAAGTGACATGAACCCGATTTACGCACGCCGCCGCCGCAAGGACATCATCATCCGCGGGCTCTGCATCGGCGCCGCCGCCTTCGGCGTCACCTGGCTCGCGCTGATCCTGATCACGCTGCTCTACAACGGCCTGTCCGGCCTGAATCTTCAGGTCTTCACCGAGAATACGCCGCCGCCGGGCTCGACCGAGGGCGGCCTGCTCAACGCCATCGTCGGCTCGCTGATCATGACCGTGCTCGGCGTCGGCATCGGCGCGCCGCTCGGCCTGTTCGCCGGCACCTATCTCGCCGAATACGGCCGCAACGACAAGCTGACCTCGGTGATCCGCTTCATCAACGACATCCTCTTGTCGGCGCCCTCGATCATCATCGGCCTGTTCATCTACGGCGCGGTGGTGGTGCCGATGCGCGGCTTCTCGGCGATCGCAGGCAGCCTCGCGCTCGCCGTCATCGTGATCCCGGTCGTGGTGCGCACCACGGAAGACATGTTGCTGCTGGTGCCGAACCCGCTGCGCGAAGCCGCCAGCGCACTGGGCCTGCCGCGCTCGCTGGTGATCAAGCGGATCGCCTATCGCGCCGCGCGCTCCGGCCTCATCACCGGCGTGCTGCTCGCCACGGCCCGCGTCGCCGGCGAGACCGCGCCGCTGTTGTTCACTGCGCTGTCGAACCAGTTCTTCAGCCTTGGCCTGAACAAGACGATGGCCAACCTGCCGGTCACCATCAACAACTTCGTGCAGAGCCCCTACGCCTACTGGAAGCAGCTCGCCTGGAGCGGCGCGCTGCTGATCACCCTGACCGTGCTTGCCCTGAACATTGGCGCGCGCATCATCGGCGCCGAGAGGACTGCAAAATGAGTGAAATGTCTGTTTCCGTGAGCGCGCCGACCGTTCATCCCGGCTCGCAGCTGCTGCCCGAGGCGCCCGCCAAGGTCACCGCGCGCAACCTGAATTTCTACTACGGCGAGCACCACGCGCTGAAGAACATCAACCTGGCGCTCGGCACCAACCGTGTCACGGCGTTCATCGGCCCGTCTGGGTGCGGCAAGTCGACCCTGCTGCGCATCTTCAACAGGATGTACGATCTCTATCCGGGCCAGCGCGCCACCGGCCAGCTGCTGCTCGACCACACCAACATCCTCGACCCCAAGCTGGATCTCAACCTGCTGCGGGCGCGGGTCGGCATGGTGTTCCAGAAGCCGACACCGTTCCCGATGACGATCTATGAGAACATCGCCTTCGGCATTCGTCTGTATGAGAAGATCTCGAAGTCTGAGATGGATGACCGCGTCGAGAAGGCGCTGCGCGGCGGCGCGCTGTGGAACGAGGTCAAGGACAAGCTCAATGCCTCCGGCCTGTCGCTCTCCGGCGGCCAGCAGCAGCGCCTCTGCATCGCCCGCACCGTCGCAGTGCGGCCCGAGGTGATCCTGTTCGACGAGCCCTGCTCGGCGCTCGACCCGATCTCGACCGCCAAGGTCGAGGAGCTGATCCAGGAACTGTCCGAGAACTACACGATCGCGATCGTCACCCACAACATGCAGCAGGCGGCGCGTGTCTCCGACAAGACCGCCTTCATGTATCTCGGCGAGTTGATCGAGTTCGACGACACCAGCAAGATATTCACGTCGCCGAGCGACCGGCGCACGCAGGATTACATTACCGGCCGGTTCGGCTGAGGAGACGGAACATGGGTTCTGAACATACCGCAAAGGCCTTCGACACCGACCTTCAGGAGCTCACCCGCCTGGTCGCCGAGATGGGCGGCATCGCCGAGCGCATGATCGTCGATTCCGTCGACGCGCTGATCCGCCGCGACGTCACGCTCGGGCAGCGCGTCGTCACCACCGACGCCGAGCTCGACGCGCTGCAGAAACGCATCGAGGAGCGCGCCGTGCTCACCATCGCCCGCCGCCAGCCGATGGCGGTGGATCTGCGCGAGATCGTCGGCGCCATGCGCGTCGCGACCGATCTGGAGCGCATCGGCGACCTCGCCAAGAACATGGGCAAGCGCGTCGCCGCGCTGGAGACGGATTTCCATCCGCTCAAGCTGTTCCGCGGCCTGGAACACATGACCGATCTCGTGCAGCAGCAGGTCAAGTCGGTGCTGGACGCCTATGCCGCGCACGATCTGCCGGCGGCGATGGCGGTGTGGAAGGGCGACGAGGAGGTCGACGCCATCTGCACCTCGCTGTTCCGCGAACTCCTCACCTATATGATGGAGGACCCGCGCAACATCTCGTTCTGCATCCACCTGATGTTCTGCGCCAAGAACATCGAGCGGATCGGCGATCACGCCACCAACATCGCCGAGACCGTGTTCTACATGATCGAGGGCCAGGCGATCACCGACAAGCGGCCGAAGGGCGACATGACGACCTTCGCCACGACGGTGCCGAATACCTAAGGGAGCGACGACAACATGGGCGCACGCATTATGGTGGTTGAGGACGAGGAAGCTCTCACCGAGCTTCTCCGCTACAACCTCGAAGGCGACGGCTATGACGTCGAGACGGTGATGCGCGGCGATGACGCCGACACCCGCCTCAAGGAGCACATTCCCGATCTGATCGTGCTCGACTGGATGCTGCCGGGCCTGTCAGGCATCGAGCTGTGCCGGCGACTTCGTACCCGTCCCGAGACCAAGCAGCTGCCGATCATCATGCTCACGGCGCGCGGCGAGGAAAGCGAGCGGGTGCGTGGACTTGCGACCGGTGCCGACGACTACATCGTCAAGCCGTTCTCGGTGCCGGAGCTGCTCGCGCGCGTGAAGGGCCTCTTGCGGCGCGCGAGCCCCGAACGGCTCGCCACCGTGCTCGCCTATGGCGATATCGAGCTCGATCGCGACAAGCGCCGCGTGGCGCGTTCGGGCCGGCCGATCGATCTCGGCCCGACCGAATATCGCCTCTTGGAGTTCTTCCTGGAGCATCCCGGCCGCGTGTTCTCGCGCGAGCAGCTGCTCGACAGTGTCTGGGGCCGCGACATCTACATCGACGAGCGCACCGTCGACGTCCATATCGGCCGCCTGCGCAAGCTGCTCAATCTCGGCCGCGAGCAGGACCCGATCCGCACCGTTCGCGGCGCCGGCTATGCGCTGGACGATCGTTTCGCGAAGGCAGAGCAGACGTAAGGTTTGCTGGCGTTGCTTTAGCGGGCTGCTGCCATAGCCTCAGTGTCGTCCCGGACAAGCGCGCGCAGATTCGGGACCCATAACGACAGGACGTGATTGTTTTGCGAAAGGGTAACTCGGAGTCCCCGTAACCACGTCTTGCGGTGGCTATTGGTCCCGGATCTGCGCGCGCTTGTGGCGCGCTTGCCGGGACGACTTCGGGTATGTTGAGCCGTCAGCGTGTGACGGCGCCGTCGTTGCAATCAGCTAGATCAACAAACTCACCGCGTGCCCGGCTTCGCCGGCGCGCGGCGGCGATCCGCTGTGGGTTGATAGGCCACGCGCGAATGCTGTGCGCAGTAGGGCAGGCCGGAGAGCGCCTTGCCGCCGCAGAAGAAGAAATCCGGGCTCGAGGGATCGCCGACTGGCCAGTGGCAGGTCGCCTCGTTCAATTCCAGCAGCGACAGCCGCTGGCTCATCGGCACCACGTTGTCGTAGGTGACAGGTTCGGCCTCCACCTCGACCTCGAAGGCCTGCGCCAGCGCGGTGTTGCCGCGTGCGACGGGGCGGGTCACCCGCATCATGTGCTGCGCGGGCCGTGCCTTGCGCGGCCGGGGCGCTGCCGATGAAGGGCTCTTGGCGCGGCCGGACAGACCGAGCCGATGCACTTTGCCGATCACGGCATTGCGGGTCACATTGCCGAGCTCCGCCGCGATCTGGCTGGCCGAAAGTCCGGCCTCCCAGAGCTTTTTCAGCTGCTCGACGCGATCATCGGACCAGGTCAAAACCGTCATTGCACCCTTTCCCTCGCTGCGCGCCTGCCAACCTCTGGCCTTCGCAGCGAATGCCTAAAGCCTTGAAAAACCCGTGCCGCCCGAATCCCTTAAGGCTCGCCGGGCGCGCTCAAGGACGCCCGAACGTTTACGCCGGTACATGAGGACTCTTGGGATCAGAACCGCTGCACGAGATGTCGTATCTGACAGTCCAAACGCTACAATATGGCGTGACTCCCGCGCAAGAGTCCGCCGACTCGCTTCCACATGTTCCGTGGTGAAAACCCCGCAAAATCGGCACCGCAAGACTACGGATTCAGCGTTTCGCGAGGCTTTCCGGGCGGCATTGACACCCGTCTTGCCAGGCATAAGATAGTCTCACGTGCCGCCCTTAAAAGGCGGCACGTTTCGTTTTCCGGGGCCGGTCGATGGTGCGTTGCGCAATGCACGTCTCACACCGTCCGCAACATTCAAGTGACGTCATGACTGACAGCGCCGCGCCGCATTTGCTTCCCGTTTTCGCCAGGGCCGACCTCGGTTTCGAGCGCGGCGAAGGCTGCTGGCTGATCGCGGCCAATGGCGACCGCTATCTCGATTTCACCTCGGGCGTGGCGGTGAATGCGCTCGGCCATGTCCATCCCGCGCTGGTCAAGGCGTTGCAGGAGCAGGCGACGAAGCTCTGGCACATGTCGAACCTGTTCCAGAGCCCGGACGGCGAGAAGCTCGCGGCGCGTCTGTGCAAGGAAAGCTTCGCGGACTTCGTGTTCTTCTGCAATTCCGGCGCCGAGGCATTGGAAGGCGTGATCAAGCTGGTGCGCCATCATCACTTCTCCGAGGGACATCCGGAACGCTACCGCATCATCACCTTCGAGGGCGCCTTCCACGGCCGCACGCTGGCGACGCTCGCCGCCACCGGATCTGCAAAATATCTCGAGGGCTTCGGTCCGCCGATGGACGGGTTCGACCAGGTGCCACATGGCGACCTCGACGCCGTGAGGAAGGCGATCGGCCCGCACACCGCCGGCATCCTGATCGAGCCGATCCAGGGCGAGGGTGGCGTTCGTTCTGCGCCTCCCGGCTTCCTGAAGGCGCTGCGCGAGCTCTGCAACGAGCACGGCATATTGCTCGCCTTCGATGAGGTGCAGACCGGCATGGGCCGCACCGGCGATCTCTTCGCCTATCGGCGCACCGGCGTCACGCCCGACGTGATGTCGCTCGCCAAGGCGCTCGGCGGCGGCTTCCCGATCGGCGCGGTGCTGGCGACCGCGGAGGCGGCCGCTGGCATGGGGCCCGGCTCGCACGGCTCGACCTTCGGCGGCAATCCGCTCGCGATCTCGGCTGCGAACGCCGTGCTCGACGTCATGCTCAAGCCCGGCTTCTTCGACCACGTGCAGAAGATGTCGCTGCTGCTCAAGCAGAAGCTCGCCTCCGTGATCGACCGTCATCCCGATGTCGTCAGCGAGGTGCGCGGCGAGGGCCTCCTGATCGGCATCAAGGCCGTGGTGCCCTCGGGCGATCTCGTCGCGGCGCTGCGCGGCGAAAAACTGCTCACGGTCGGGGCTGGCGACAATGTCGTGCGCTTCCTGCCACCCTTGATCGTCACCGAGGCGGAGATCGAGGACAGCGTCGGACGGTTGGAGCGCGCCTGCGCTGCGATCTCGTCCAGTCAGACCAAGCGGGTGGCAAGTTGATGAGCAAGTCGCCGAAGCACTTTCTGGATATCAACGAGCTGCCGCTGTCGGAGCTCAAGAGCATGCTCGCCGCCTCTTCCGCCATGAAGGCGAAGCAGAAGGCGCATCAGCCGGTGAGACCGCTCGAAGGCAAGACGCTGGCGATGATTTTCGAGCGTCCCTCGACCCGCACCCGCGTCTCGTTCGACGTCGGCATGCGCCAGCTCGGCGGCGAGGCGATCATGCTCACCGGCGCCGAGATGCAGCTCGGCCGCGGCGAGACCATCGCCGACACCGCGCGCGTGCTGTCGCGCTATGTCGACGCCATCATGATCCGCATCCTCAATCACGATGCGCTGCTGGAGCTTGCGGCCAACGCCACCGTGCCCGTCATCAACGGCCTGACGCGGCGCTCGCATCCGTGCCAGGTGATGGCCGACCTCATGACTTATGAGGAGCATCGCGGCCCGATCGAGGGCAAGACCGTGGCCTGGACCGGCGACGACAACAACGTGCTGGCGTCCTGGGCCCATGCCGCCGAGCGTTTCAAATTCCAGCTCAACGTCGCAACGCCTCCGGAGCTCGCGCCGAAAAAGGCGATGCGCGACTGGATCAAGGCGACTGGCGCGCCGATCGTGCTCGGCAACGATCCGGAAGCCGCGGTGCGCGGCGCCGATTGCGTCGTCACCGACACCTGGGTGTCGATGGGCGACAAGGAGGGTGAGCACCGCCACAACGTTCTCAAGCCCTACCAGGTCAATGCCAAGCTGATGTCGCTCGCCAAGCCCGACGCGCTGTTCATGCACTGCCTGCCCGCCCATCGCGGCGAGGAGGTCACCGACGAGGTGATCGATGGCCCGCAATCGGTCGTGTTCGACGAGGCCGAAAACCGCCTGCACGCGCAGAAAGGCATTCTGGCCTGGTGCTTCGACGCGGTGAAGTAGCGGGGGTTGGCGTTTCGCCGACCGCAAATACTATTCGTCGTCCCGGACAAGCGCAGCTCCCGACGACGCGCAGCGTTGTCTAGAGCGGAGCCCCGATCCGCGAGGACTCGGAGTTCTCGGCTCGCGCTATCATGCAATCCTGTGGTTATGGATGCCGGATCTGCGCTTGCGCTTGCCCGGGACGACACTGAGTTTGGGGCTCTTCGCCCCCCTTCCATTTCCCACTCTCCGACCCCAGATAAAGCGCCATGGTTTCCCAATCCCCTGACATGAAAACCGGGCCTGAAGGCCCGGTTCGCGCACCATCGGCGGTTCCAATCGACGACGCAGTGCTGCCTTACGAGGTCGACGCGCTCGACGTGCGCGGGCGTCTGGTGCGGCTTGGTCCGACGCTGGACGACATTCTCACCAAGCACGACTATCCGGCGCCGGTCGGCAAGCTGCTCGGCGAGGCCATCGTGCTGACGACGCTGCTCGGCTCGGCGCTCAAATTCGAGGGCCGCTTCATTCTTCAGGCCCAGACCGACGGCCCGGTGTCGTTCCTGGTGGTGGACTACAAGTCGCCGGACCATCTGCGCGCCTATGCCCGCTTCGATGCCTCGCGCTTGGGCACGGCGAAGGATTCCGGCGCGCTGCTCGGCCGCGGCCATCTCGCCATGACCATCGACCAGGGCCCCGACATGAGTCGTTACCAGGGGCTTGTCGCGCTCGACGGCGGCAGCCTGGAAGACGCTGCCCACGAATATTTCCTGCGTTCCGAGCAGATCCCGACGCGCGTGCGCCTCGCGGTCGGCGAGGAGTGGCGCAGTAGCGACGGCGGCAAGCATCGCTGGCGCGCCGGCGGCATGCTGATGCAGTTTCTGCCCAAGGCGCCGGAGCGCGCACGTCAGGCCGATCTGCATGCCGGCGATGCGCCCGAAGGCACCGAGGCGCACAGCGTCACTGAGGACGACGCCTGGGTCGAGGCGCGCTCGCTGATCGAGACCGTCGAGGACGTCGAGCTGATCGATCCCGAGCTCTCGGGCGAGCGGCTGCTGTTCCGCCTCTTCCACGAGCGCGGCGTGCGCGTGTTCAATCCGCAGGTTCTCGATGCGCGGTGCTCCTGCTCGCGAGATGCGGTCGCCTCGATGCTCAAGAGCTTCTCGCCCGACGACCGCGCCGCCATGGTCAAGGACGACAAGGTCGTCGTCACCTGCGAGTTCTGCTCGTCGGTGTACCAGTTCACGCCGCACGAGGCGGGCGTGGGGGGCGCGTAGACGGCGTCCGTAGCCCGTAGCCTGTGTCGCCCTCTGTCAATCCCGTCGCGCAAAGAGATTCCGCTTTACCGAAATTCGGAATTGGCGTATGTATCGCCCATCCCGGCTCATTCTCGAGGGGCGATCATGAGGTCGTCATTGTCGCGAGCCGGGCTTGCGGTGGACGCAGCAGCGTCGTGTACGAGATGTCAAGGGCAGGGCGGATTGCTCTCCGTGAGCCCGAGGCTTCGTGCGGACGAGCGGCGCTGTCAGGTTCGTCGCGTCAGCATTTCGGTGGCAACGTGCACAACGCCGTCGAATCCTGTGGCGCCAACGAACCGTGCGTACGGCAAAACCGTGTGGTCCTGGCCGTCGTTGCTACGGTCAAGCGCTTGAGGAGGCGGCAGTCGCGTCAACCGGCGCGGTGCTGGTGAATTCCGTGAGCGCGAGGGAGGCCAGAAGGAATTCGGCTCCCAGGAGAGCGCGGTATAAGCCGTCTGCGGTCTTTTTGCGCGATCCTTTCGCGCAGCAGACCGCGGGTGCGAGGTCAGCACCCGGTCTTCCC
>Ga0209589_1002203_pt1 | contig 33462 bp, 18 predicted proteins | sample CowpeawhiteBW_FD_187525 | JGI IMG/M metagenome (GOLD analysis project Ga0209589, IMG submission 187525) | Root nodule microbial communities of legume samples collected from California USA - Cow pea white BW (SPAdes) (version 2) | ecosystem: Host-associated > Plants > Roots > Nodule | place: USA...
ATATATATACATATATATATATATATATATATATTTCTTCTAATTATTTAGTTTGTCATGAAACTCATTCGCATCTTTACCATATTTTTTATCTTATCATAACCTTTATGTATTTATGTTAAAATGATGTATGTCAATTAAAAAAAATTTATGTCTCACATTTGAATATTTCTATTATTTTTTGATATATTTATTTATTGTGTATTTTCTTTTTCACATGAAAATGTTTAATACTCTCAATTTAAGTATTTAATAGCACAAAACTTTTATTCACTAGGTAATATAAAAAAAGTTCTTTACTTATTATTATTAATTTTTATTTCATTTGAATAACTCTTTTATTTCGCTAAAATAACTTTTGTTATTTCTCAACCATTAAGTACATATGTTGATATTTAAAAAGTTCTTTTTTAAATCTATAAGGTATTTTTCATCTTACTTAATTATACATTTATTTTTCTTTGTGCGATTTCTTTCAATAGTCTCTCAAATTGTTTATAAACATTTGTTAATTTTTTAATATTTTTATTTGTTGTTTATTTTCATCATGTAGAATACTACTTCAATATATTTTATCTAATTATTTTTTATTTTCTAACTCATTATCAATCATACTGTAATTTTATCACTATAATTGTATAAATAACTTTTATTTACTACAATATAAAAATTTAATGTAATTGTCATGAATTTTTTTATCACCATCCAACATATATTGAAGTTCAAAAGATACAAGATCTAAGTTAAAATTTTATTATTATGTTTATTATTTGTTCTTTGCGTCATTTTGATCAAGTGATGTATTATAACTTTTAGGTTTAACCGTGCATTTGGTCCCCATTTTGGAGTCAAAATCTCAACTTGGTATCCGAATTTTTAAAAGTCTCAAATTGATCCCTTTTTTGTTAAAACGTCTTAAGTTTGCCCTTTTTGTTAAGTTTGGGTTGACGCCGTTAAAGGGAGTGCCACGTGTCAGTTCCTCGATTTTTTGAATTTTTTTTTCTATTTTTTTTTGAATTTTTTTTAAAAAATAAACATTTTGCCACGTGTCAAGCTGTCATCGTGTCACGTGGCAATGACAGAGTAATGTGGCAGTGATAATGCTAGGTGTCAGTATTATGTCATGTGTCATTCCTTTAGTCTCAATTTGGACCCTATATTTTAATTTTTGTCTCAATTTAGTCTCTATTTTTGTAAAAATAATTCAATTTCATCCCTCTCCAAATTAAAACAAAAATTAATTTTTATATAAATTTTATACAAATATTTTTATTAAATTTGATATTTTTATTCAAATTGATATTTTTATTATATATTTTTAACATAGCTAAGTTTATTTAAAATTGTATTTCACATTCAACTTTACTTAAAATTGTTTTCAAATTTTAAATTTATATGTTTTTTATTGTTACATGAACTAGTTAATTTATGAATTTTTTTTCTATTAACATTATTTTCTATTAACAACTTTAAAACAATTTTAAATAAAGTTCAATGTAAAATATTAATTAAATGAACTTAATTTGGTTAAAAATATTCACTTGAAATATCAATTTTGATAGAAATATTTGTACAAAAAAGCCCTACAACGTCATCCATATAACGTCTGTCCAGAAAAAGTCCCACGTTAAAAATGATCGGTGACATTTTTGTAAATTATTTGACTTTTTTAACGTCTACCCATTCCAACACAGATGTAATTTAACGTTTGACACACAATACTTCGACGTTATGTAAAAATTAACGGCTGAGCTCTCTGCCCCCAATTTAATTTAACGTCTGACCCACTCTACTCCGACTTAATTTAACGTTTGACCCTCTCTGCACCAACGTTAAGTAACGTTTGACCACGCAGCCCTGGCATCAATTTTTGGGTTTTCTTTGCGCTAAACGCAGAAACCCTAACTATTTCGTCGTACTACCAATTTTTCGCAAAGCTTCTCCGCCGGCGACCACCATTTTGAGCTCCTCATGGTAATTTTCGAACATTTTTAACCACCACACTTGTTGGAATTTGATTATGGATTGATTTTAGGCATTTTGAACCGAATATTTTTCGTTTTCATCCCCATTTGCAGTGTTTCGCGATCCTTACCATCAGTGACCATTTCATCATCCTCCATCCATGAATATAGAATTCTATCTCATATCAATACCATGCCACTTTCATAACCAACCATTTCATGTTCATTACATGCCAAGAATTATCCAAATTCATCATTCACAACTCATACACCCTCCCACTCATGCATATTCATTCACCTCATGCCATTATATAATAACCCAATCAATCCATGCCAAGCATCCAAGAACAGAGAAAATATCAAACCATGATGCACTCTCGCCCAGCTCTTCGTTCAGGCTGAAGGGTCTCGCTCAAGCGAGAGGGTCTCTTGCTCAGGCGAGCTCCCTTCGCCTAGGCGAGAGCTCAACACACAAGAACAGTGGCTCCTGCACATTCTTGCTTAGGCGCGACTCCCCACGCCTGAGCGAGACGCTCTCTCGCTCAAAACTGAGTCGGTCGCCTGAGCGACCACTCGCGTGAAATAACCTGGGCGAGCCTCTGTTAATCTCGCCTAGGTGAGGCAGGCTCGCTTGGGTGAGAAAATCAGTGTTCACCACTGATCTCTCGTGCAACAGTCACCCACACACACCCAAGCAGTTCAAATAGGCATTCCCAACAGTTCATATTCACACACAGTTCCCTCAATCACAAAATCAATGGGAAAGCAGCAAGTTTTCACGGAATGTACAGAAGGATCTAGCTCCCCTTACCTGGAATGAGCTAGTATAAGACCTTGACATTGAACAGCGGAACACCACAACTCTAGGAGAAGATTACAGAGCTGAAAAAGTGAAGCGGGACAGATTCAAACGTGTTTATTAGTATGAACCCTAGTAGGAACCATGAAGAGTAAGCTGAAGGGAAAAGAGCTGAGTGCAACTTACATGAGCGAGGAAAAAGAGTTGGACCTTTGCGAAGACGAAGACGTCTCAAACCCTAGCAGAGGGAGACAATTGCAACTCTTAGGACAAGGGATAGTTTTCTGAAAGTGGGTAGAGTGGTTAGGGTTAGGGCATATTAGGTCTGATTTTCCTTTTTGGGCCAGCCCTTAGGCCCAATAAACTAGGCCAACCCTTAAATAAAAGGGGCAGAATGTATGTGGGCCTTACATATACTATACATTTAAGATCTCATACAAAATTAGAATAATGAGAACAAACAATAAAAATAGTAATAATAAAATAACATTAATGCAAATAATAAAAGTAATAATATTAAATATTATTAATAGTAATATTAACAATAATATTAATGATATTAACAATGCAAAATAAAATAATAATAATAATAATAATAGTTGAATAATAGTAATACAAATATTAATAATAATATTTTTATTAATAATAGTAATAATATTAATATAATATAGTGTGAATTATGGATCTCATACAAAATAAAAATAAAAATAATAATAATAATAATAATAATAATAATATTATGAAAAAAAATTAAATAATTAATCACAAGTATTTTTATTAACAAATTAATTAAAAATAAATAATATTATTTTATACTAATAATAAATTTCATTTATGAATAAGAAAATAATAAGGTGGTAATTTTTTAGTTTTTCATTTGTGAATTTTTATGTAGAAGTACAACTTCCATACTTCTTACTATGGATTCCAATAATCACAATGAAATGTTTGCAATTTTAATTCTTGAGTATGCCTTCTTTCATGTAATAACTCTAGCCAAGACCACAAACATCACTTTTGCTATCAAAGATTTTGGACTGATTAATGACAATCCAAAATATTAGTTAATTAGTTAATATTATACAAATGAAATGTATTTTTACAAGTGTCAACTTAAGGAAATCATGTATTTTGCATAGAGTATTTATCCAAAGTTGACAAAAGCATAAACATGCTCATCATATCAAAGGGTTCATTGACAACAAATTATTAGAGTGCATATTGCAGAATATGTACATAAGAACTTTTAGTTTATGAATTTAGTGAAAAAAAATGAGTCAAATTTAGAAGATAATAAGTAATGGAAACAAAACCTGTATTTGATATGTGAAACTGATGGCATACTTAACAATAAAGGTTAACTTTCTTTATTTGAACAAAATTCATTTAATGATAAAAACACTATGATAAAGAACTATCTCCTAAACTTCAAGTGGTACAAATTTGAAGACAAATTCTCTTCAAAAAGGAAGGTATGATAGAGGACTATCTCATAAACATATATAAGAACTTGGGGAAGAACATTTGCAATTCAAAGGAAATATGACAAGGTCAAAGATCAAAACACGTCTCCTTGAAAAATGTTCAATGAAGGAGGAAACTTAAAGAATAGGAAGATCATGAGCACATTTGAAGAATAGTTATTGGAAAAATTAATTTATGTTTCTATGTTTTTCGATTTTGGATTTTCTTCTAACAATTAGTTTATGTTTTTATGATTTTGGACTTGAGCTTTCTTTTAGAATTTCTAGGTTTTCTTAAACTTATATGTCTATAAATAGAAGTAAAAAAAACTAATGTAAACATTTATAAGTCATATTATATTAAGCAAGCATTAAATTCATCTAACATATTCATCCAATCCTATTTGTACATCTTCTACTTTAAGTACTTGTTCATCATTTGAAGCAAAATTTGAATCCAGTGATAAATCTGAATATATATATATATATATATATATATATATATATATATATATATATATATATATATATATCATATAAGATTCTGTTACATGAGAATATATCTCTAGTACACACCTCTTTCGAATCAAGTAATCTTTTACTGTGCTCAATAATTTGAATTACTGATGAGGTCTTCTTCACTAATGAACATCTATTTCTTGGTTGGGTTTTGACCTTAAATGCTAATGTAGAGCCCAATAACACATCCAATTAATCAAGAAAACATCTCGAATAATCTTCTCCACCCAAACAAGAAAAAATAGAGTTGTTGATAAGTTGAATAAATCTATAGGAAAAGGTTTATAACTTGAAGTTATATGCAAATGTATATAACTTGAAGTTATATGCAAATGTATATAACTTGAATCATTGCATTCCTCAAGTTAGTGGTTATTGTCCCAATAATGTTTGTGCATTCTTGGCCCCACAAAATAAAGTTACTATAATGGCCTTCACAATAAACCTGCATTTCCAACTTGTACCTAAAATATAAACAACTAATTATATACAATTAAATGTTAATTACCCTTGCCATCTATCTAAAAAATATATTACAATATAATAAAAAATATTACTAACTTCACAGTAGGCACTTCATTAAAGATGTCACATTTATTGCACTTGAAACCACTAGTGTTATCAATTCTTCTATTGCAGTACTTGCAACCAAGATAACTCCATCCTTCATTCCCACATTAAATTTAACAATGGTTACAATAGTCACAAAACATAATTCCCATTATGAATAAGCAAAACCAATGTCAAAATAATATAACCTAACTCATATAAAAAAACTTATTTGATGTATACTAACCTCTGTTAAACTTGTAATTTCAAAGATACTCCTCACCATAACTTTATGCATGAATTTTTCTTAGTTAGTATATTGTGTTGATAGGCTTCCTTGGCTTATCTCTTGCATTTGACTCAATCCATTTGAAGGTAATCTATGATTCCAGTAGCAAGAGTAATTATTTACAACAATTAATTTTTTTATTAGAATAATGTTAAAATATCACAAATAAACATACTGGGATAACTTGTCCTTCATTTCTTTGATCTTTGGTATGTCATCACTCAGTAACAACTTGGAACCGTGCCAGAAGTTGGATATTGAAACTGGTTGTGATCCTAAAATATTAAAAATGTTAATCAATCCATACATAACAGAAAATATATAAATCAACCATTACTTGATGCAAGTTTGATCTTAGTTTAAGTCAAGATAATGACCATTGTCTCATAACTTGTACTAGAATTCTAATTAGTCAACAAATTTGTGGCATAGTTATCCCACAATGTACAACCAACTACACCACCACTACACATCAAGACATAAACAATCGTATTAGTATAATACAACATATTACTGATGAACTAAGTATAGTCAAATATACTTACCTTAGATTTGTAACATTGAACACAACATTGCGGGACTGTGGCTTTGGTCTTGCATTATTCACCACACCAATTATATCTAATCATAACAAAATAAAGTGAAACTACCAACATAAGAATTACTTTGTTTAAGAGATCCAATACACAAAAATATATAATACAAATAAGTAATGAACATATACCAAATAACATATCAGAACAATAATCTCCATCAACTATCTTCAAATTTTGAACTCAAAATTTTTCAAAAGAATATTTGGTATTGATTAAGGTTTTATAACTGTGGCACCAATAAATAATAGCTTATACGAATGCTGACATACCCGATATTGGAATTTATTCTTTAAAATTTTAAAATTGTGCATAACATAAGTATCACCTTCCACCAGCTTCGGTTGCCACAAATCAAAATCTTCCTTTTCTTACCATTGCTGGTATTTTGTCACTCTAAAATAAGTTGTAAAAATAAGTATATGTAAACAAAGATATGAAAATAAAAAATGTAATCTACCTTATCATCCATGAGAATCATTTCCATATATTTACTGGTATCATGATTAACCACCACCCACAATTCAACAATCCTAGCAACCAATTCCAAAGTTTCTTGGTTACCATTAATATCCTTAATGGCATCAAACTTCTTTGTCATACGTTTAATATATATGATGTCATAAAAAATGGAAAAATACATTATATTTAAGATCTTTTTAGGACATTTAACATAAAAATGGAGAATATTACACAATATACTATAAAACATAACTCGAGCCCAATGTTAGCACCTTTTTAATAATCACTAAATAAACACACTCAAATAAATTACTTAGCGATGTAATGTTGTTTTGGAAATCCAAACAAATCAGACAAAAACGAAAATGTAATGAACCCAAAAATTTAAGCTTTAAAGTCAAGACAAAACATAACTCAAGTCTAAAGTCAACGCCTTTTTAACAATCACTAAATAAACACACTCAAACAAACTACTCAGTAAGGGAAATCCAGACAAAAACAAAAATGTAATAAACCCAAAAATCTTACCTTTGAAGTCGGGAGTGGCAAAGAAACATAAAAAAAAACAACGACAAACAATAATAGTGACGATTACAAAACCAAAAACCAAACAACAGAGCCTCAAAAGTTGGAGACAGGTTGCAAAACCATAATATCTTCAACCAAAATAAGAAACCTAGAATATGGAGACAACTTGAAAAATCAAAATATCTTGAACCAAAAATCTGACCTTTTAACTCCACGATGATAGTAGAGGCAAATGTCCTCCTTTTTGTTAGTAGGAAAGCAACACAAAAATGAAACACACCCACATTATAAGTACACTAGAGGAGAAGAGGCAATATAGGGTTGTCCATCAACAACAATACTCCCGCCAAAGAATAGGAAGAACATAATGGGACCAAAAGACAAAAAACCAACACCAATTTCAACTCTCCAAGAATAATGAAGGCCAATGAAGTAACTTCTCAATTTTGTGGATAACTACAATAACACAAAACGTTTTCTGTCCTCTACTATATCAACTTAGATAATGTAAAATTACGAAAAGACCATCAACATTTCCAGGTGTTAAACACTACGAATAGGTACTTTTGAGATTTTCACAATGCTAAATTTTCATTTAGGTATACTAGAAATTAGATGGTGCAAATCTAAATTCGAGAATCTAAAATATGAATTTGAATTCTACCACCAATAGTGTTCATGGCACAATAGTCATTAATCTGGACACGTCCATCATCATGGCTAGTGAGAGATTGATTTGCAAAGAAAAAAACCAAAAAAATATAAATCGATGAATCTTTAAAAAAGTAAAGTGGAGGAGCAAGATGGTAAATTAATGAAAAAAAAAAGAGATGAAATGACAAAAAGGCAAATGTTTTACGGCTAACACAATAAAAACAAGATATAAACGAAAAATTAAAATTAAAAATGACAAAAAAAAACTAAAAAAGGACAATTGTCAAAGATTTTTGTAACACCCCATTTAAATAAATACATCAATTTAAATGAAATGTCACATAAATAGAATATAAGAGACAAGTCTTGGAGTATAAAGCTACTCTGCACAATATCCAGAATTTTTCTAGAAGGAACCTAGGCACACCACGATGCCAAAAACAAACAAAATACAAAGTTCAACAGTACTCCAAATGAAATTAAAGGGCAAGCAAATATTGGGCCATAGCCCTATAATAAAACCCAAAGCAGTAGAATCCAGCCTAGGTGGGCTACCCAGCGGAATCATCCCTTCCTTGTTGACCTCGAGTACCTCTCGCATCTGCTCACATCAATAAATTGATGATCATCGCAAAAGGAAAGGAACCACATACAAAGTGTAAGATCCGCAGAATTTAATTAATTAAATAATTAATTAATTAATAAATGCGGGTAGGTAGTGCATTTATTATATTAAATTATGTTGTGTATGATGTGGAAAAGTACTAGCTCATGTGGTTGAGAGTACTTGGTTTGTGTGAGAGGACTTGGGTTTAAGTCTTAAGTATGCCAATTGTGTGTTATTTAGTTATTATTGTTTTAATAATATGTTAGGTCACATTCTATATGAGATAAGGCTTGAATTGTATGTGTTAGCAAGAAACATGAGTTGGCTTGATGGTTTAGAATTGATTTGGCTTTGGCATGGTGGACTCAAATTTAACTTTCTTTTTGCTAAAAAGTGGTGTGGCTGAATATGAATAGGTGAGGAAGACCTTAGCAGAAGGGGGGTAGCCAAAAGGGGCTGAAAAACCATTAAGTAATGGGCCTTGAATAGAAATAAAAATGGCAAAGCTGGACTGTGGCAAGAATAGAGAGCACGAAATTGAGAGTGTTGACGGTTGAAGGAGATTTTGGGATTCAATTGGGGGATAGACGGAGAAGGGGTGTTGTTGGTGTTTTGTTTTGAAGCTTCAAGTAATTCACTACTAAGCCAAAATCTCAAGGTTAGGGGAGCTAAACCCAAAACTGTATGTCTTTGGTCATATTGTATGAATATACTGATTTTAAGTGTGGATTGTGTGTTGTATATGTGATGAATTTGGGGTTTGAGTGATGTGACACTGTTCCATTGAGAATCTTACCTAATTGCATGAACAAGAATGGTTTCTACGCTGAGTATATTGTTACGATGCAAATTTTGGGTTTGGGGTTTTATATTGTGTCTAAATCATGTTTGCAATGTTGGTACAATGTGGTCTGAATAAATTGGTACGAATTGTTGTGTTTTTGGGCAAGATTGCTGCTGTTACGAGCGTATAGCAGTGCCCAGGGTCTGCACTTCTCGCTCAATCAAGCCAGACTCGCCTAGGCAAGAATTGCAGAGACGCAATATCAGGTTCTTCTCGAGCATCTCGCTCAGGCGGGGTGTTTTGATTTTGGGCGATTGGCTATCTCGCTTAGGCGAGTGCGTCTCGCCTAAGCGAGAACCCGTGTGTTTAAGTGTTTTGGATGCACCTCCCGCGCAGGCGAGATTTTTTGTTTTGGGTAAAAATGCGTCTCGCTCAAGAGAGAGATGTGACTCTTGGGCGAAATGTGATCTCACCCAGGTGAGTGTAACTCGCCTAAGCGAGTGTTCGAAGCTGGGTTTGTGTGTGGAGCTCGCTCAGGCGAGGTAACCTAGCCTAAGCGAGATGAACTGGAGTGCTTAGGTGAGAACTAGGAGATTAAGCCTAGATTGGATGGATATTGGCGTAAGGGCAACCAAATTTGGTGGTATTGGATTGATGGGAGTTGAATGGTGATGTTTGGTCTATAAGGCTCCTAAGATATCTCAATGGTGGGCTTGCTGGTGTTCCTTGGGTTGTGGCCCGGAACGTATCCTTGAGTAGTGGCTCGGGATAGGGGTTAAACACGTGGCATTCTACGGGTTGTGCCCTGGAATGACTTCCTTTGAGTTGTGGCTCGGGATAGCGGATGAACACGAGGAACCTTGAGTTGTGGCTCGGGTTGGCGAGTGTGCCGATGTGAGTGTGCTGGTGGTGGCCAATACGGATGGATCCAGATGAATTGACCTCCTCAGTGAGACACTGACGAGTTTGGTAGTCCTGGGACGTTGCGGACTATGTTCGTATTCGGGAACTCCCCCCTGGCGTTACGGTGTGTGATCCGTACCATGGTTCCCGCACGTGCTCTATCGGTTGTGGCCGATAGGTGTGGCAGCAAGGCGCTTTGAGATACTTAATAGGAGATGTAGAACACTGATAACATGGTTGTGGCCATGTGGAAGAACTGGAATGAGTTTTCCTGATGTACTTTAATATACATGGTGGCGGCCATGTGGCGGGAAGGTAACGAGTTCTCCTCGAGGTGCATCTAGGCACATGGTGGTGGCCATGTGATGAAAATGGAGTAATGTTTCTGTAGGAAATGAAAGGATCTTATACATGGTTGTGGCCATGCGGTATAAAGGGAGAGATTCTGTTAATGATATATTCTTTTATCAATTATACATGTATATGTGTGTTTAGTATATTTTTATGTGTTTCATCTGTTAGCTCACCCTATCTGTTTGTGTTTGGCGATGATCGTGTACGCGGTACATGTGAGCAGGTGGTGATGCAGGTGGAGCTGGTGAGGCTTAGCTGCGGAGAGGGGATGATCATGGGATTTTATTACTACGTTTTCTTGGTTGTGGATTTTTAAATGATATGTAAATCTTTGAGAGACACTTGAACATTATTTCACTTTATAAGTTATGGAACAATGTGTTATTATACGATGATAAAAGTTTTAAATTTCCCTCTGTTTTGGGAAATGAGGTTTTATTAATTGATGTGTAATTAATTCCCTTATTTTATTTTTATTAAAATTCGTAATATCCTGACAGGATGTTACACAAAGCAACCAAACAAGCAAAAGGGTAAGCTAGAGTATAAAACAGTTTATCATACAGTTACATGCTATTTCACATTTAAATCCATACATATATCATCCAAACATGTGATGACCTTTCAAATAATACACTAAGACTCAAACTCGACTCATCCAGATACATATAATCTAGTCGGATTCAGCAGATGCTTGCACTTGTGGTGGATTATCATGCTCACCCCCGAGCTAAGTTATCTCAATCCCCCCCACATAAGGTTAGCCCTTAATGAGTTCCATGCCTTCTGCTACTCTCACCACAAGAGTCAGTCCGCTCTAAGTGAGACTAACTAACTCCTTAGAGTGTCAGGATGCAACCTTACCTTGAATCCTTACCAAATTATATAGATGGGGCACCACCATGAACTCCCACTAATAGGGGTCATGGAATTATGTCCCGACCACTGAAGCACCACCATGAGGTCTCACCTAGAGACTCATGGAATTACGTACTGACCACATACCAAACATGCTCAATCAATCAAGTAATATCCATCATGTACTTAAATCTCATGCCAATCTTTATAACCAACCTCTTTCATATTCCAGGTTAAATCCATACCAACTCATCATTCTCAATCCATGAATATAGAAGTGTGTTTCATACCAGTACCATGCCACTTTAATTAACAACCCTCTCATTTGTTTTACATGCCAAGATCACACCAACTCATCAATCCAATTCATAACCATAGTTTATCCCATACATTTCACAGACTCATACTTTAATTAGTGTAAATCAAGCAATCAAACAATCCACAACAACCACCTGAAGAAAACAGTGTGGCCTTTGCAACGGATCTCGCTTAAGCCAGAAGCCCTCGCTCAGGCGAGGGGAGTTCCCTCGCTCAGGTGAGGGGAGTTCCCTCGCTCAAGCTATAGACTCTCGCTTAGGCTAGATCGCGACAGGTCCCTGGGAGGTTTTCGCACACTTGCTTAGGCGAGCCCTCCCTTGCTTGAGCGAGACCACCCCTCGCCTGGGCTAAAACTGCAGCGACACCCCAAGGCTTCCACGCCTTCTCGCTTAGTCGAGTGCCTCTCGCTTGAGCGAGACATTGTCTCACTCAAAACAAGAGCTCTCCAACTGAGCGAGAGTTCGTGTGTAACCCTGGCCTGCTTTTGCAAATCTCGCCTGGGCGAGTCAGTCTCGCTTGGGCGAGAGCAATAGATCTTGCCACTGTCCTTCATGTAACAACCATATTTTCACACCCAAATAGCAATACAAAGCAGTTTGCATATTCACAGCAACATACAGTCCATACAAACACCCAACAGACTCTAAACAGGCCAAAAATCATTTAAAACCCAAAATCCTAACTTCCTTTACCTCGAAACAGCTAGCGGAAAACCCCCGAGACGCACACAGGGAGCACAACAGTCCTAAGGGTAAGCCAACGAGCTGAAAGCAAACGGTAAATCAAAATAGGGAATGGGGTTACTACGAAACCCCAATTGTAATTTCGTAAACATGCCTAGAGAGGAGAAACATGAGCTCAAGATTGACTTACGTGTAGGAAGAACGGAGTTGCACTAACTTGAACGGGACGGAGGAGCAAACCCTAGCAGAGCGTTCCGAAAGGAAGAGTGAGTGTAAGGGGGCTGTTTGCAAAAGTGAGTAGAATGGTTAAGGTTAAGGCATATTAGGTCTGAATTTCCCTTTGGACCAGTCCTTAGGTCCAATAGATTAGGGCAGCCCTCAAAATAAAAGGACAAAGAAATAATGGGCCTTATAATTTTGATACGAGCATTTTGATCTATTCCCTTTGGGGTTCTTAGTTTTTACTGTAGATAAATTGTATAATTTAAGATTTAATGTTAAATCCAAAAATAGATTCAGAATAAAACAACCAAAAATATATTTTCTTAAAAATATATTCCGAAAGATATTTTTAAATCCGTGTATAAAAAAACCATTCTAGTAAATCCATAATTGTAAAGTTAGGATTTCGAAAATGTGAATTTAGAATCTCTCACACCCAACACAGTAGCCTCAGATGCCGGCGCGTAGTGGTCGGAGGAAGTGATTGGAGACCAGTACCGACACCATCGTCCTTCTCTCTTCAATTTTTTACATCACTTGTTAACATCCTTTCTGCAATTTGCTCATTCCAAAACCAGTATAACGGATCTCTCTCACATGAGTTTCTTCCCTTACTTCAGCTCTAATGGAAGTTGCAAGAGTGTTATTAAAGAAGGAGGAGAAAGAGAGGTAGATAAAATATATTTTAAATTTTTGTTAATTTTTGGTATAATTAGTCGTATAGTACCCAGTTTGGGGCTAGGGTGTCAAATAGGTACCCGGTTTAAAAAAAGTGTTAATTGCATCCCAACTTTTGAAAAAGTGCTTCAATTAGGTCCCTTTCAGACAGAGTTGACTAACGTCGTTAGTCAACGTGCCACGTGTCAGTCTTTGGTTTTTTTGATTTTTTTTAATTTTTAATTTTTTTTTAATTTTTTGAAAAAAAAATGCCACATGTCAAGTCCCTATGTGTGACACGTGGCATTGTCAGTGCCACGTGTCAGTATCACTATCAGATGTCATTGTGTTGATTTCGATTTAGTCCCCATATATGTTTTTTTTTGTTTCAATTTAGTACCTAAGTATGTGTATCTGGGTCAATTTTGTCCAAAATGTTTTTAATAATTAAAATCCTTTTTTTATATAAAATTAAAAGTAATTAAGTATAAAAGTTTAACAAAAAATAAGTATTTGATATTTATATTAAAATTTAGTGGTAAAAATCATTTTATTAAGTCATTTTTAATAATAAAAAAAATTAGTATAACATTCAAACCAATAGAAATTTTGGTTTAAAATTAGTAAGAGACAATATTGTTCTATTTTAAAAAAAATTAACAAAACATGAGTACTTAATAGAAAAGTAATTAATAAAGTAATATGTTAAAAAGTCGTTTTTAATAAAAAAATATTAGTCTAACATTTATATAAATAATAAATTTGGTCTGAAATTAAGGGGAAAAATATAAATATTAGTATTTAATTTTGTAAAAATATTTATATTTAATTATTTTTAATCTTATAAAAAATGGATTACCAAAATATTTTAATTATTAAAAAAAATTGGGACAAAATTGAATCAGATACACATACTTAGGTACTAACAATGTCCGTGGCACTAACAATGCCACGTGTCACACACAAGGACTTGACACATGACATTTTTATTTTTTTTTTCAATTTTTTTTTTAAAAAAAATTAAAAATTAAGAAAAATAAAACAAAAAAATAAAAAAAACCAGAGACTGACACGTGGCACGTTGAATAACAGCATTAGTCAACTTTGTCTGAAAGAGACCTAATTGAAGCACTTTTTCAAAAATTAGGATGCAATTAACATTTTTTTAAACAGGGTACCTATTTGACACCTTAGTCCCAAACTGGGTACTATACGACTAATTATACCTTAACTTTTTTAGCACAGGTTATAAAGGTCATTTTCTTATGCCTATCGTGCCTTAAGTTAACATGTCATTGTTGGCATATTGGTAGTGGTAAGCCACAACAACGCCAAAGAGGAGGCAGTAATCGCTTCTTGCACACCGCAATTGCCACTTGGTAGACATAAATAAGCCCAAATAAAGATGAATTATAAGGCCCAATTTCGAGACTTGCTCCCTACTCCTTCTCTCTCTTTCTGTCTCACAACTTAAGCACGCTCTTCATAATCGAACAGCATCGTTACTCCTGCAACCTCTCTCACTTTCTCTTTCGCTCTCTCTCAGGTTTGTTCACCTCACACAAAATTTTCACTGTTTTCTCGCTCATTTCCCTTCCTTTCTTTGCTCCTCACAGATGTACACACTCTAATTTTTATGACAATTGTTCTTTTATCTTTTTTACTAGGGCTGGTATGCAAAGCCACCATTCAACTGTTTCTAATTTTCAATTTTCAATAATGTTAATATAATTATTGATTTTGCTTTATGATTGTAGCTTGCAATTGAGGTTGTTAGTGTAGATTCTCCCGCGGTTTATCATGGGGGATAGTCAATATTCGTTTTCACTCACCACATTTAGGTATGTCTATTGCTGATAATTTCTAATTTAATTTATTTTTTTGTTTATAAAGATAATTTTATGATGTGTTCCTAATGATCCTGTTGTGTTGTGGAACAGCCCTTCTGGAAAGCTTGTTCAGATTGAGCATGCTTTGACGGCTGTTGGGTCTGGGCAAACGTCTTTGGGAATTAAAGGTGATTTGTTATCTCTGCCTCTGGACTGGATCTGTTTATGGCCCTCACTTTAGCTTTTCAATTTGAAATTGATTTTTTTTTGGAGCACCTTTCACTTGTGTTATAAGGGCTGGGGAAGCAAATAGAGGCTTACACTTGTCTACAAGGGCTTTGATATGATGGGGGAATTTAAGATCAGTTGAGAACACTCCTCTCTGAAATGTCGAATTTTTTGGGCTGAGTAGGCTTTAGAGGAACCTAGAGTTAGATATTTCCGTTTTTTTTTTTTTTTATTTCTTTTAATTTGGAGTAAACTTATTTTACATTTCACGGGTCCATTTTGGTTCAAATCTATGTCTGCAATTATTTGTGTTGTTTACTCTCGTATTCCATGGGTTCTTCTGTTGTATTGTAGATGGCTTGGATCCTGTAATATAAGCTGTATATTTTGCTAGTTGTAATTTGTAAATGGATATCTGATATTTGATTCTTGCAGCTGCAAATGGAGTTGTCATCGCTACCGAGAAGAAACTGCCATCTATTTTGGTTGATGAAGCATCAGTGAGTTTATTTTCATTATTTGATCCATTTTTGTTCATTATTCTCGGAAAAGTTTTATAAAATTGTCCTATGCAAATACCCAACGTTTTAAAATCCTTCTCGGTGTCCCTGTTTTGTGTTTTACACATGGGTTTAACACCTTCAGTGATTCATATCCAAATATAAGCTACATTGCTTGATAAGTTCGCCCTTGAAAAAATAAATTGAAGATCAACACCGTTTTGTCCATTTAACTCAAACACTGATGCCCCCCACTCCCACACACACATCTCTAATATTTTTACAATATTTCTTTCATATTTGTGGTGACTAATATTATGCTTTTACTGGATATTAAACTTAGTACCTTTCAACAATCACATGTCTGCTTCATGCAGACCAATTTAGTGTGTTTGGTTTGCAGTTGCTAACCTGCAACTGTCCGTTCAACAGAAAAGAGATGAATTGTTGCTTCCTGTTTTTATGCTTTGGGTGTGTTAACGCACCCATATTCTCTTAACACTGTCACTTCCTTATCCTCTAAGTACTCTAAGTATAACATATAGCACTGTTTTGTTTTACTTTTCTTTGAAAAATATTTGCTTAGTGGAATGGTGTTCTTGCTATATCATAGTTAGGGATCTTTCAAAGTCTGGCTATTGATAAATGAATCTGTTATGTAGTTTTTGCAAGCAATGTGTCAATATAAATTATAAAAAGTGAAGTTACTTAATTCATGATGTATTATGTGCATTTACACTCCCTTGTACTTAATTGCAGGTCCAGAAAATTCAGTTATTAACACCAAATATTGGTGTCGTATATAGGTTTGCTTCTTTGCACGTATTTAAATAGTTTGAAGTTAAATATATTTTGTAACATCAATAATTTATTGTATATTGATGGTGGTTACATGTTTAAATATACTAAAAATATGATAAAAAGAGCGTAAGAGACACCAAAAGCTATAAGAAAAGGCTATATCTAGGTAATTAATGCTAATAAGTAAACATCTCTTTTGTGCAACATATAGTAGTTTTCCAATACAACTACCTATATTTAATAACTATTCTAACACACATAATCATGTAATGCATTAGCTTTGAATATGTTCTTAAACATGAGGGGCTACTTAATTTACCTACACATAACGTGGGAGGCAATAGGAACATGACATAACTATTTTGGTGGAATGTTTTTCTTAAGTTTGTATGGAGTAGAAATTGAAAAGGCACATTTAAACTGATTAAGGACTTACTAGATGCGAAATCAAGAAAAAATGTTGCTGGTGGTAAGCAGCTACCTGTAATACTGATTTAAACAGTCAGAATTATGCCTAAAGCATAGTTGAATGTAGCAGACTGTTAATCCCATTATTTTATTTGTAAATGAATTATGGTGGACTACTATAGGTTTTCAATAGATTCTCTAATTAAAAGAATTTTACTGGATTCAATCTGCAGGACTTTTGACTATTAACCTTCTTTTTTGAGGGAGGACACAAGGTGTTTGTTGAATGTTGACTTTTTAAATATATTTGGTGGCATCTTAAAATGAAATATAGAAATCATAAAATTTCACTTTCTGTGCATCTTTTGCATGTTCTAAGAGAAGTAATTAATTTTATGATGTTTAATTTGTGTTTGACATTTCATAATCAGGCTTATTGTACCTTTTTTCCATTTCTGTTGAGCTTTAATAAATGGAAATAATTATTTGTCATTGACTTTTATTACAACTATTTTATTTACTTGACCTAAATTTGGTCTTTGTTCAGTGGTATGGGTCCCGATTTTCGAGTTTTGGTTCGAAAAAGCAGGAAACAGGCTGAGCAGTATCACCGATTATATAAAGTACAGCATACAAAATTCTATTCCAACGCATTTTTCTTTCTTAGTCTGAGTTCTTGTTCTGCATATACTTAGTTAAGATACAATTCAGTTACAGTGTGCTTCACTTTCAAACCCAACATTTTAATGAATTATAGTGATAAAGATTGTTACTTGGTTACACATCTGTAGGTGGTTTTCATCTTTTTTCATGCAATGAATGTTTTATCTAGTACGTGAATAATTCTAGAATCTTTCATTTTTTGTATACAGTGAGAAGGGAAAAAATAGGATTTTTCCAGGAATAATATTGAATAAAATGCTCTATATGATTAAGATGGACAAACTACTACACAGTCAGTTCAATGCCTTAGCTAGTTATGATGAAAGTATGTCTAGGAGGAGAAATAGAGGATGGATTCCATCTATAATTGTTTTGATTGCATAAGTTCTTCTATTATAATAGGATTAATCAAAACTAGCCACTAATACATTAAGATTGGAGAACTGTTACTATTAAGTTCATTGTTACATTCAAGCTCTAACGCAAATTTTGTTCTTAATAATGCCCATTTATTGAAGATTTTATGTAGACTAGCAAAGGGAAATGTTTCTAGTGACACCTTTTGCCAAATAGTTAATTATTGAAGACCTGGATTGACATTAGAAATAAATCAGTTCATTTTTTTATGTTCTAGTCTACTACATTTTTCCAGAAAGTGAGACTATGTTGTTGATTTGGACAGATAATGGATGTACATTGAAAACAACAAGTAGTTGTAGGTTTAATATCTTTGATAAAGAATTGGCTTGAAAGAGCTATTTATGGTGACAAGAATTAATAGGGTCAAATAGAAGAATCTTATTATTTCTTAAACTATAAGCCTGGAAATCTTGAATTATTGGTGGTGCATTACTGTTGAAAAGTAATGTTTTTTGTTATCATGTATGGGATCCCATCTTTAGGGTTAGGGTTAGGACTGTGCGTTGACTCTTTGTGTTCTACTTATTTGTTCCTTATATAAACAACAGTAAAACATTAACAATGATAAGTTTTCACTGTTTCATTTCTCTAAAATCTCTTCAAGATGGTATCAGAGCCAGAACATCTTCTCTGGTTCATCTTCACTGTTTGTCACAGTGATTGTCGTCATCCGCTACTTGTCTGCCGTCTTCCGCCACCGTCTGTGTGTCGTCTGTTGCCGTCGTCGCTGGTGTGTCCACTTCGGCGAAGTCAGGGTTAGGTGCGCCTCGAGGAGTGTTCACCACACACTGCCTTCCCGGCGTCGGAATCGTGCCCCGTCACTGTCGTTTGTCTCGTTGGAGCCTCCTGGGCCTATTTCTGCTCTTGTTTCTCTGTTTCGGTGGCCATAGCTTGAACCTAGGGTTTCTTCTCAAGAGTTGGGGTTTTTTTTTGGAATGGCTTCTACGAGTGGAATGTCATCCTCTCTATCAGCTACTCCTATTATTACCTCTGCAAAACTGAACTGGAAAAATTACTCCTCTTGGTCAGCTTCGGTGGAGTTGTGGTTTCTTGGTCAAGGCTATCATGATCATCTTGAAAAAGATGTCTCTACTATTTCAGAGGAAGAGAAACCTAAGTGGTAGAAATTGGATTTGCAGTTGTGTGATGTTTTATGGCAATCGGTTGAGCAAGGGGTCTTAGACATTTTGAGACCTTACAAGACATGCTTCTCTTTTTGGAAAAGGGCACAAGACATTTTTGCTAACGACATTCAACGCCTCTTTGATACAACTCAAAGAGTAGCCTCACTCAAACAAATCAATGATGATATGGTCTCTCATATAGGAAAGGCTAGGGCTGTAGTAGAAGAATTAAAGAGCTTTTTTGTGGCTGATTCATTAGAAGATATCAACAAAAAACTCGATAAGTTGTACATGGTCTTAATTTTGAGGAGTTTGCACTTGACTTTTGATCATGTACGTGATCAAGTTTTAGGTGGTGATCAAATCCCTTCGATGGACAACTTAGTTACTAGACTTCTTCGTGTACCTACATTGGTCAAAGATGAAAGTTCAACTGATGTTTTTGAAACATCAGGATTGGTAGCACAACAAGGAAGAGGAGGAGGTCGGAGCAACCATGGAGGATGTGGTGGTCGAAGTGGGTGTCCTCAATGCTCATATTGTAATAGAATGGGTCATACCCAAGATAGGTGTTATTCCTTATATGGTTTTCCTGATAAAGCTGCTCATGTGTCCAAGCCTGATCATTTAGAATCTAGAATTTCTGATGAAGAGTACCAAGAATTTTTGAGGTACAAATATGAGAAATTCAACAATCCTGGCCAATCCTCTTCAATGTCAACTGCATGCATCTCAATCTGTGGAAGGTCTTAGTCCATGGATTCTTGATTCAGGTGCCTCAGATCATGTATCTGGTAACATTTCTTCATTTTCCTCCATTTCCTCTCCCCAAATTCCTCATTTTATTATTGTTGCAAGTGGATCCAAAGTGGCCTCTCAAGTAATTGGCAAAGTTTCTTTATCCCCTTCACTAAATTTAAATTCTGTTTTGTACATTCCTCATTGTCCTTACAATTTAATCTCTTTGAGTCAATTGACTCATTCCTTAAATTGTTCTGTAACCTTTACTACTAATTCCTTTGCTATACAACAACATGGTACGGGTCTCTGATTGGGTCACCTTGTTTCCTCAGTATTGGTCACCCTTTGCTATACACCACAGAGACTTTATTTCCTAAAACCATTCCCTCAGTATCTTGTTTTGCAACTTCATCCCCAAAACTTTTGCATGATGGTTTGGGTCACCCAAGTTTGTCCAAGTTGAAGATGATGCTTCCAAGTCTCAAACACATTCAAGCCTTAGATTGTGAATCGTGTTAGTTAGGAAAGCATGTTAGATCTTCCTTCCCTAGAAGGTCTAAGACACGATGTAATTTTGTTTTTTCTACTGAATTCTGATGTTTGGGGACCAAGTTGTGTCACTTCTTTTGGTTTTAACTATTTTGTAACTGTTAGAATTATTACCTATACCTATTGTATCATTAACCCTATGTGTAGGGGGTTGAGTGTGGGAAACTACCTACTGCCATATCTACTGTTGCATGTAATCATGCCTAGTATCTTAGAGTAGTCTTTTCATATCTTTTCATATGTACGTGCTTGCTTCATTATAAATAGAAGAGGAAGAGAGTGGTACTGTAGTCCACTACTCATATTTTAAAGTCTCAGTCTCAAGTGTTCATTGATGAATTCTCTTGATGTACTTGGGTTTATCTAATGAAAGAAAGATCTGAACTTTTATCCATATTTGTGTCCTTTAATGAAATTAAGAACCAATTTGGGGAGACAATTAAAATCTACATAAGTAATAATGTTAAGGAATATTTTTTTGTTGTGTTTTCCTCATTTTTATCTTCCCAAGGAATTTTACATCAGTCAACATGTCCTCATACTCCACAACAAAATGGCATAGCAGAAAGAAAGAATAAACACCTTATTGAAAATGCACTCTCTCTAATGTTGAATACTAATGTTCCTGTTAATCATTGGGGAGATGCAGTCCTCACTGATTGTTTTTTAATCAATAGGATGCTTTCTTCTTCTATTGAAAATAAAGTTCCTCACTCGATACTTTTTCCAAATGATCTTTTATATCATGTCTCTCCACGTGTGTTTGGGTGTACTTGTTTTGTTCATAATGTCTCTCCAGGTCTAGATAAACTTTCTGCAAAGGCTATTAAGTGTGTCTTTTTGGGATATTCTCGCCTTCAGAAAGGGTATAAATGTTATTCTCCCTCAACCAAAAGATATTATATGTCTGCTTATGTTACATTCTTTGAGGACACACCTCTTTTCTTGTCCTCCATGGAGGATAGTTCATCTGTTCAACAGGTCCTTCCTTTACCATCCTGTGATCCCTTGGTTATTCCTGAAACTCAAACTACCACTCAAAATTCCAATGACATTGTTCAACCACCTCTTCTCACATATCAGCGTTGAACTCCAATGACTCCTTCCTTGCTTGAAGACCCCTGGGACTCATATCCTTCTCCACTAGATTCCTGAATTATGGATCCTTCATCCTCCTCGTCTTCTCTTGACTCCGATCATACTTGGTCTATTGCCCTTCGGAAAGGTATTCTCACTACTTGTAATCCACATCCTATTTATAATTTTTTGAGTTATCATTGTTTGTCTCCTCCATATTTCTCTTTTGTTTCCTCCTTGTCTACCATTAAGGTTCCTAATAATGTTGATGAGGCACTTGGTCATCCTGGATGGCGACAAGCCATGATTGATGAAATGCAGACACTTGAACACAGTGGTACTTGGGAACTTGTCTCTCTTCCTCCTGGTAGGAAGCCTGTGGGCTGTAGATGGGTCTATGCTATTAAGGTTGATCCTACTAGTGCTGTAGATGGACTCAAAGCCTGTCTCGTAGCTAAGGGGTATACTTAGGTTTACGGCCTTGACTACTGTGATATTTTTTCTCCTATGGCTAAAACCAGTTTTGTTCGTCTTTTTCTTGCTATGGCTGTCATTCGCTAATGGCCTCTGTATCAGTTGGACCTTAAAAATGCCTTTCTTCATGGTGATATGGAAGAGGAGATATACATGGAGCAACCTCCTGGGTTTGTTGCTCAGGGGGAGTCTGGGTTAGTTTGTAAGTTACATTGTTCTCTCTATGGCTTGAAGCAATCTCCTCGAGTTTGTTTTGGTAAATTTAGTCGTGTTGTGCAGAATTTTGGATTGAAACGTTGTGAAGCGGATCATTCAGTATTTTATGGTTATACTTCTTCTGACAAATGTGTTTATCTTATGGTTTATGTTGATGATATTGTTATCACAAGAAATGATATCACTAGAATTGCTCAATTGAATAACCATTTGTTTAGCCACTTTCAAACCAAAGATTTGGGTCGTCTAAAATATTTCCTTGGTATTGAAGTGACACAATCAAAAGAAGGTGTCATCATTTCACAGAGAAAATATGCTCTTGATATTTTGGAGGAAACAAGATTGACAAATACAAAGTCCATTGATAGTCCTATGGACTCAAATCAAAAGTTAACAAGAGACCAAGGTGAACTTTTCTCAGACCCAGAGAGATATAGAAGGTTGGTTGGAAAACTCATCTACCTTACTATAACAAGACCTGGTCTTTCTTATCTAGTGGGAGTTGTGAGTCAATTTATGCAAAATCCCCACATTGATCATTGAAATGCTGTGATTCGCATTCTCAGATATGTAAAAGGAAACCCAGAACAAGGATTGTTGTATGAGAACAAGGGAAGTACTCAAGTTGAAGTGCATTATGATGCACATTGAGCTGGTTGTCCAATTGATAGAAGATCTACCACATGGTACTATGTATTCCTTGGAGGGGAACCTTGTATCTTGGAAACGTAAGAAACAAAGTGTTATTTCTCGATCTAGTGCAAAGGCAGAATATCGATCTATGGCTCTAGCTACATGTGAACTAGTGTGGATTAAACAACTCCTTCAAGAGTTGAAATTTTTGTGAAAATAAGCTGATGAAGTTATATTATGACAACCAAGCAGCCCTTCACATTGCCTCCAATTCGGTGTTTCATGAGAGAACAAAGTATATAGAAATTGATTGTCATTTTGTTAGAGAGAAGTTACTGTCCAAGGATCTTATTACCGAGTTTGTCAGCTCTAATGAACAACTTACAGACATTCTAACTAAATCTTTAAGAGGGCCTAGAATTCAATTTATATGTTCCAAGCTTGGAGCATATGATCTATATGCTCCAACTTGAGGGGGAGTGTTGAAATGTAATGTTTTTTATTATCATGTATGGGATCCCATCTTTAGGGTTAGGATTGTGCCTTGACTATTTGTATTCTACTTATTTGTTTCTTATATAAACAGTGGTAAAACCGTAACAGTGATAAGTTTTCACTGTTTCATTTATCTAAAATCTCTTCAAGATTCCATCACTGAGTCTTGTAATTATTGCCTGTTAATGCTGATTTACATATAATAATTAGCTTTTCCATAAAACACCTTTCTTTTTTATTTTTGCTTGATAGTTTTGAGTACTTAGTTATTATTGAAGTTTGTCACAACAAAAATATAATTATTCCCTACTTGTGATCTTGGTGAATATTATACATTTGCTTTTCTGTCTCTTTCTGTTTGCTTTTGGTATTCTATGTTGGATCATATGTGAATTGTGGGATATATTTCATAATATGATCAAAATTTGCAGGAACCAATTCCTGTGACTCAACTTGTCAGGGAAGTTGCTGCGGTAATGCAGGAGTTTACGCAGTCTGGGTAATTATTTCCTTGTAAACTGTACTCTTACCACTGAAATTTACCTTGTCAACTCAGTTATAAGTTTATTTTATGCTTATACATAAATTATTTACAATTTGGTGTCTTAAATGAGTGATTTCTAGCTCTGATTTTTTGTTTTTTCTTCCTTCTCCCCTCATCAGCATTTCTTAGCTACGGATTCTCTCATTAACTTTAAGTCATTTATTTTACAGTAAACTCAAATTTTCAGAATTCTCAATTCCAGTGTTGTGGGGGATTAATTGTTGTAATTAAATGTGGAAGAACTGATATGCCAAAATTTCTATCGTCATGAGCTTCTGGACGCCAGGAGCATAATTATAAATTATAACTCTTTGGAGATTGGAAGCTTGAAATAAGTACAAGTGTAAATGCCTAAAACAGCTTTATCTTTACTAAAAGAACCAGAATGGATCAATATTTACAGAGCTTTGTTTTCTTTTCCTCTGGAGGCATAAGTTAGATAAATTGGTAACGTTGTGATCCATATAGAAATTTCTTGTAAAATGCGCAAAACTTGGTTTGATCCTCTGATTGTCTCTCTGCGTGCACTGAACTACTTTTACTTACCATTTTTACCCTTTATCATGCTTTTAATTCTGACATTTCTGTTTTGATTCTGATAGTGGTGTTAGGCCTTTTGGAGTGTCACTGCTAGTTGCTGGGTTTGATGATAATGGGCCACAATTATACCAGGTCTGCTGATATTCTTTTTCTGATGTAACTCTTTACGTATTTACTATTTACACCCTGGTAAATGACAAACGCTTGCATATAGCAAGTCTAGAATTCTGAACCTCACTCGATGGTGAAATGAATAAGTGCTCCTTAGATTCTCTGAAGATATTTGATCTATGAAACTGTATTCAATTGCATAAATTCTTTACTACACCTGAATTAGTTTTTCTTCAAATAATTGCAAATTTCTCCCTGTTTATGTGTGTTCAATTTCAAATATTTCAGAGCATTGGTTGTCTATATTGCTACGATCTGGACTCGTTCAAAATTACTTTGAATTTTAAGGAAATAATAATTTAAGGTTGTGATTTGATGTAATTTTTTTCTCTAGGTGGATCCGTCAGGTTCATATTTTTCTTGGAAAGCTTCTGCAATGGGGAAAAATGTATCTAATGCAAAGACGTTTCTTGAGAAGAGGTAAGCTTTTCATCAATAGGAATACTGAAAGCAAAAAATGTGTGGAATGCATAATGATTAAAATCTGTAAAGATACTCAAGTACATAAATAGAGCTTAGAAATCCTTTAAATATGCTGAAATGACTCAGATGGTAGCTACTGACATCTTAAAAGGACTTCTAAACCATAGTAGCTGTAGTCTTTTTGGGAATGCACGCTTGAGAAATTATTTATATATCATTTCTATGGCTGACTTGATTGTCGACATATAGGTACACAGATGATATGGAGCTTGATGATGCAGTCCACACAGCAATATTGACTCTGAAGGAAGGGTAGGAGAACATAATATTTCAAGTTTATGCACTAAATAATTAGAAAACCATAGTGAAAATAACATGTTTAACGATTACTGTTGATTAGGAGGTGCAATAATGATTTTACCCTTTTGCGTCATTTTCATCTCCTTTTGGTTAAGTGTTATTCTCCTACAACAAGCAGCAGTGCATAATAGCTCGTGTCTCATAATTATATAGTTTGGAGGAGGAAAATCCATCTAACATTGGCTTATTGGTTGACTTGACAGTTACCTATGGCACATTCCTCCAAACCATCATCATATCGTTTATTTTATTCTTGCAAGTTATCAACCAAGTTTATTGATAGTTTTCATTTTATTGTTTTTTATTGCCATATGCTTCTATATTTGAAACATGTGATCTTTGTTTAGTCTTTTGAAACGTTCCGTTAGGCAGGGAAATAATGAGAGAAAGTGGAATGTGTATTATGGAAGGAGATTCCAAAATAAAAGGTAGTTGTGTAGTTAGTTGTTTTGGGGGGAGAGCTTTCTGAGAAAGTCTTTAGATTGTTGCCATCAGGGAGGAGTTAGGGTAGTGTTTGAAAATGGAGTCTTTGGCTGTGTAACCAGGGAATACCCTGTGTCAAAAGGAAATACCTTCCTTTGTGTGCGGAAGTTATTTGGTTTGTGTTCCTTATTTCTTAAGGAAGAACCTAACACGTTCTCAATTTTTCTCTTCTGCTTTCTATTGTGGGTGTTTTCCAGGTTTGAGGGACAGATCTCAGGGAAAAACATTGAAATTGGCATAATTGGTGCTGATAAAAAGTTCAGGTGCGTATGTGTTCCTAAAATATACCTAGTTTGCTTTTCACCTTCCATATTATATTATATGAACCTTGGTTCCTCTTGTTACTGTAATCAGTACAATTGAGTTGATTTTTGGGATTTTGGTTTGTTCCGTCTCAATTAGTAAATTACGAGTACTTCAAAGTACATGGAAAATTGCATCATAAAAACGAGGCTTCCAATCCTAGTTTTCTGCATCTCATCCTATCTGGGTCTCAGACTACAAAATCATCGTTGTATACTTCTATTATTTAACTGGTTAACTTAATAATAATGTGTCTATGGTGCAGGGTATTGACACCAGCTGAAATTGATGACTATTTGGCTGAAGTAGAATAAATAGTGTGCAATGAAGAAATGCTGTGTTCTTGAAATTGTTTGCTTCAAAGTGGAGTTTAATTTGTAGTTTAAAACTGACTTTGTGATGACAATAGTGAATTTGCGAGATACTTGTAGTTGTGACCAGGAACAAGCCTTGAGATAAACCTTTTTCCTAAGTCATCAACATCATCAAACACAGTTTGTCTAGACGATGCGGCAATGGTTTCTTAGTGAAGATTCTTAACTTATTATTTTTTTCCTTTGAGAATCTTATTGATCCATATCTCTACCATTTTATACATATTGCCGGTTAAGTTCAATGCAATACAATTGCACTACAATTGTACTGGCATCTCAAATTCCTTTCCTCCTTCACTTTTCCTTTCGAATGAGATCTTGTCCATTTACTTATGCAGAAGTAGACATATTTTTATCCTTATGATTTTGTTGTTTTATTATATTTGTGGCTTTTAAACATATTTCTCCATTATTTAATTTTTCTAACGTGTTAGTAATATATGTTTTTGCTCAATAATATTTACAAAAATAACGGCCAGTTAAAATATATAAATTTTTTAAAAAACATATTATTGTTTACTATTTATTTATACTATTAAGTTTATTCGCAATGAATTTTTCTAGCGTGTTTTTGTTTATAAAGAATATCTTGCTGTGTGTGAGTGCCCAAATTATGGTATTCAAATTATGTAATTTTATATTTCAGATATGGTTTTCATTTTTTGATTTTGATTTTTTATTTCTTAACGTGATTTAGTGTGGATCATTAATTAATATATTGTTATATCTTTTTTTAAAAGAATTAATGACTTATATTAAGTCACGTTAGAAGTTAGAAATTAAAGCATGAAAGTTAAAAAATGAAAGTTTAATTATGCCTTTGGTTCCATTTTGGAGTCAAAATCTAATGGTACCCAAATTTTTAAAAGTCTCAAATTGGTCCTTTTTTTGTATTAAAATGTCTCAAGTTTGCCTTTTTTGTTAAGTCTGGCTAGATGGTGTTAAATGGGGTACCGTGCCAGTTTCTCAATTTTTTTGAATTTCTTTATTATTTCTTTTTGAATTTTTTTTTTTGAATTTTTTTAAAAAATTAAAAAATTGTCATGTGTCAAACTGTCATTGTGCCACGTGGCAGTGATAGAGTGATATGCCAGTGATAGTGACACATGTGTCAATATTATGCTAGGTGTCATTTTCTTAGTCTCAATTTGATCCCTTTATTTTAATTTGTCTCAATTTAGTCTCAATTTTTGTAAAAATTTGCAATTTTGTCCCTCTCCAAATTGAAATCAAATTTAATTTCTATATAAATGTACACAAATATTTTCATAAAAATTGATATTTCAAGTAAATATTTTTAACCAAATTAAGTTCATTTAATTAATATTTTACATTGAACTTTATTTAAAATTGTTTTAAAGTTGTTAATAGAAAATAATGTTAATAGAAAAAAAAATCATAAATTAATTAGTTCATGTAACAATAAAACACATATAAATTTAAAATTTGAAACAATTTTAACTAAAGTTGAATGTGAAACACAATTTTAAATAAACTTACCTATATTAAAAATATATAATAAAAATATCAATTTGAATAAAAATACCAAATTTAATAAAAATATTTGTATAACATTTATATAAAATTAATTTTTGTTTGAATTTGGAGGGACAAAATTGCAAATTTTACAAAAATTGGGACTAAATTGAGACAAATTAAAATAAAGGGACCAAATTGAGACTAAAGAAATGACACCTGGCATAATACTGACACATGTCACTGTCATTGCCACATCACTCTGTCACTGCCACATGGCACGATTATAGCTTGACACGTGACAATTTTTTTGATTTTTTTAAAAAATTCAAAAAAAATTCAAAAAAAATAATAAAAAAATTCAAAAAATCGAGGAACTGACACGTGGCACTCCCTCTAACGGCGTCAACCTTGACTTAACAGAAAGGACAAACTTGAGACGTTTTAACAAAAAAGGGGACCAATTTGAGACTTTTAAAAATTTGAGTACCATTTTGAGATTTTGACTCCAAAATAGGGACCAAAGGCATAATTAAACCAAAAACGAAAGTGATATATAATTTTTCTTATATTTTTTGTCTATTATGTTTATGTATTCTTAGAAGATGATGTCTATGTATTCTTAGAAGATGAAGTGTGTATGTATTTTTAGAAGATGAAGTTAAAAGCTTTTTAGGAGTTGACGTTTTCCATTATCTTTAAGAAATTTAATAATCAATTTAAATTAAAGAATTTTAAACTATCGATCGATCAGCAAATACTGTTAATTTGGTGGTTTTAAGATGAGATATTAAAATACCTGTTACCAACCACTTGCGAATAATAAATATCAACTATCCGTTACCAATTTTATTAGTATTTTTGTCATCCATACAATTATTCTTCATCCTTGTTTATTCCTGAATATTGATAAATGTGATGAAAACACAAGATATTATATATATATATATATATATATATATATATATATATATATATATATATATCATTGATGATGGAGATAATTATTTATAATTGTGACAAAATGAAAAAAATGTCACATTAAATTTATTTTAAAATTAAAATATATCTTACTAGTTTTTAAATTAATAATTAATATTTATTAAAATATTAAAATATTTTGTCTCAAATAATAATGTGTTATAAATTCATTTTATATTTAGTAAAAGATTCATAATATATAAATATATATATATATATATATATATATATATATATATATATATATATTGTTTTAGGGTCTCTAGCACACTCCTTAATCGATGGAAATGGTCTTTTCTAGACACACTATGAATGAGTATGTCATTAAAATAGACCACCACAAATTTTTTTCAAGAAGGGTCGAAGCACATTGTGCATGAGTCTCATGAAAGTGCTTGAGGCATTGGTCAAGCCAAAAGGCATGACTAACCATTCATATAAACCAAACTTGATCTTGAAGTTTTCCATCCGTCACCTTCCTTGATCCTTACCCACTTTTCAAGTCTATCTTATAATCTAGGGATGGGGTGCCCATATTTGGCCTTACAATCTATACACATTCTCCATTTCCCATCTTTCTTTACAACTTGGATCACGAGCATAACACAAGGACTCATACTATGTTGCACCTACCCCTTTTCTAACAATTCATTTACTTATTTTTGAATCTCCTTAGCCTCCTCGGGATTGGTCCTATAGGTTGGCCTATTAGGCAACATTGACACATCTCCCTCAATCAAAAATGAGGGAACAAGTCTTTTTGTTGATTAGGCACCTTGTATGAAAAATATTTTCCCTTTAAGATTCTAATTCCTTTGGGATTTGGCCCAAGATACACCTAACAACCAAAAGACCTCCTTCAAGGGGTTTGATTTCATCCTCACTTGAAGGGGAAGAAGTGTGTGAAGAACTACTTTTTAAGGAAGAGGGAGGGAATGCTCACTTGATTTCTCCTTTAGAGTTCAAGAACATGTTCCTCCTAGAAGGACAATTTTCGGCTATGTGACCAAAGCCCAAGCATTTAAAACATTTGATGGAACTAGTTCTTGTCTCTTGAGGAGAATTTGGTTTATCATTCATGGTTCTAGACAAATTTGCCTTAGGTGTAGGGTCTTGGGAGGACTTGGAAGTTGCTTTGACTTCCTTTCTTTCTTTACCTTTCCAAGGTTTAAAGTAATATTCATTGAAGAGGTATTCCTCTTGGCCTCATGTTTTCTTTTCAATTGGTTTTCAACTTTCAAGGTCAAGTGTAAAACTTTGCTAAGGGTGGAGTACTCATACAAATCAACCACATCTTGGATTTCCCTCCTTAAACCACTCACAAACCTAGACACATTTTCTTCTTCATGTTCAACATGGAGTCCTACCTTTAAGAGCATGGACTCCATCAATTTGAAATACTCTTCAACACACATGGACCCTTGTTGAAGCCTTTGGAGCTTCAAAAGAGTCTCCCTTCTATGATAAGAAGGAATAAAGCGTTCGCGCATTTTAACTTTAATGTCCATCCAAGAAGCTGCAGGTGGCTCTTGGTTATAAGTGTCCATACAAACTTGATGTCACCAAGTCATGGCATACTCTTTAAATTCTAATAATACTAAGTCAACTTGCTCTTGCTCACTAAATCTATGAATATTAAAAATTTGATCCACTTTTTCCTCCCACCCCATGTAAGCATTGAGATCATGCTCTCCCTTGAACTTTGAGATTTTGATGGGAGAAGGTTTCCTCAAATATTGTGTTTAACGTCTCCTATCACCACTACCATCAGGCCTTCTCCTTCTTCCTTCACTACCATGGAACTTCTCGGATGGGGACCTTCTTCTTCCTCTCCCTTCATCAATTTGTTGAAGTTGTAGTTGCAATTGTTGTTGCATATTGAGTTGTTGTTGCTGCATGTATTGCATATGAGCTTGAAGGGCCCTCTCACTATCGATCCTATCCTCCCTCCGATTGAGCTCCATTTGTTGCAAAAATCTTCCAAGATCCCCCACTGCAGCTTGAGTGGCCACAAGTATAAAGAAGGTGAGTAGGTGACTCCAATTCCTCCTCATCCTCTCAGACATCCTCTAGCACGGGACTTAGGTCCATTTGTCCTATCACAAACACCAAAAATAGAAAAAGAGATGAAGTGTTAGATGGTGCCAATGGTTTTCCCGAGAGCAACCACGTCCTAATGGTGTAGGGAAGTTAAAACCCGAGGCAATCAGAGGTGTAAGCACAAGCAAGGAATAAATTCCAGAAGTGCCTGAGGCCTAAGCTGGCCACAAATCAAGTTCCCAAGTGTTTATTGGTCACTCTCCCAACACAAAACAAGGCCACACTCAAGCATCTTCCAAAGGAAGTGAAATAACTTTTAATATTTGAGAAAAACCTTATTAAGAACATTCAAGGAAAGCAAGGAAAGAAAACAACTATGACAAAACTTGAGAATCCTAAAGACAATCAATAAAAGAACAAATCAAAGAAAGTGAAACTTCTAGGAAATTTATAGATGACAAAACTTTCAATCAACACAATCAAGAAAAGCACATTTGAAGACTATATGGAAAGTACTTAAATCATGCATCACCACTTCTTAACTCGCGCATATACTAAAAAAGATGATAACCATTGTCAACACTCGGAACTAATAAGCCAATATCACCCACACTCAAGCTAAGAAACTAGTAACATAACACTTAGTGAAAATTGCAATTTTAATTCTTCAATAAGCAAATTTGGTCTTGGCCTTTTGAGCCAACGTTTTCAAAACTTCCTTCTTCTTTCACAACTAGTTTCCAAGGATGATTAGCAATAAAGTGAGGTGTCTTGGACACGTAGTTCCCTCTTTCTAAGGCCAAAATCCATTTCAAGGTACATACACCAAGCAAGATATATGGTTCATGCAATCTTTCAAGCACTTGGAATACAATAAAAAGAAAAATTCAATTAGCATTGACATATGACTCAAAGTAAAATTCATAACAAACAAAATATTTCAAGACAATTTTGGCATGGTGACTCTTAAGCAAAGCTATTAGTCAATAATCCATTTAGCAACAAAAAAGGCATGTTCTAACTTCACCAATCAACAAGAGAATATAAATGTAAAGATTACGAATACTTGAACCTTGACTGAAGTGGAAATGTGTGCCCACCAAGTTGCTATCACTCTAAAACTAAGAGTCTCCCCCAAGATATCAAAACACACGGAACAAGGTTAGTACATGAAAAACACCATATTCAAAGACAACCAAAGCTCAAAATACCAAATGATGTAGGATTATCTTGTTCCTTTTAAAGATTTATGAATATGGTGATGATTTATTAAGAAAGCCAAGTGAAATTTCCACTGGACATTAAGATAACAAGCTATCTAGATGTGAAGGTTCCTTTCACAAGGCTCTAGATAAAAGAAGAATGGATTAAGTCACAATATAAACAAAAGGATAACACATGAATAACATTAAAACCGAACCAAATAAGTGAATGAAAACATAGAAAATGGCAAAGCAAAGGAAGGGGAAAGATGAAAGGGGTACACCACTTTAGAGGAGAGGCAAAACCATGGACTCCTTGAAATAAATTCACTCCCTAAGGAGGAAAGCTCTCACAAATAGTTGAAAGACAAGGTGTATATTTTCTCCAAAATGATCAACCCTTGTACAAGTGTTAGCGATCCCCTTAAATAGAAGAGTCTAATGGTCTCTTAGCAAAACAACAAAGTCTAAGGATTACGTAATAAACCTAGCATTTTAGAAGGTAGGTCAACATAGGTGCACATGGGATGCTTCTAGAATTGCCTCTCGGCCAAGCACATCCTAGGTGGCAAAACTTCACGGCCAAAGCTCCAAAGGTGTTCTTTTAGATGCTTCTAGAAGTCTTGGTGACCAAGGCATGTGGGCCGCCCCTTTTCTAGATGTTTCTAGAAGGTCTTGCTCCTTCTCTTTCCTCCTAGTTGTGCCATGTGTAGCCTCATGCGTCCCCACCTTTCATGATCCTACAAAAGCAATTAAATAACATTAGCATGTTTGTTAGGGTCAAGCTAATATTGGGTCAACAAGTCAATCCCAAAGTCAAGGTCAATAAGTCAACTTAAAAATAGTCAACCATAACCAACTTCATGGAATGGAAACTAAAGTGATGAAAAATAAAGATAAAGAGGATTATGCCTTCCTTTTTGACATGCTTCTAGTGACTCTCCTAGGGTTGGCATCCATGGAACTTGATGAGGTGGTCACATCTTCATCATCTTTGCTTCACCTTACATAGATGAATCTAGCTCTTTTTGAATGTTCTTGCGCCATAGCTAGGGGGTGATGAAGGCATGACTATCTCCTTAGAAGCTCCATCAAGAAGGATCACTAGAAGCATGTCTAGAGGGGAGTCTTCTATTCCATCACCTTTATCTTTGTTTTGCATTACTTTAGTTTGAATTCCCTAAGTTGGTTTCTAGTTGAT